>Ga0214164_1000004_pt1 | contig 161958 bp, 138 predicted proteins | sample TroBogepilimnion_13_FD_153003 | JGI IMG/M metagenome (GOLD analysis project Ga0214164, IMG submission 153003) | Freshwater microbial communities from Trout Bog Lake, WI - Practice 03JUN2009 epilimnion v4 | ecosystem: Environmental > Aquatic > Freshwater > Lake > Epilimnion/Euphotic zone ... | reverse complement strand
GGGCGACCCGAACGGGACCCTTCTGGGCCTGGGTCGCGGCCAGGGCGGCGCGCGCCTTACACCGGCAGGCGTTCGTCGGAAAACCACAGCCCGGGCACACGCGGCCGGCGCCGGAGGTATAGACAATGCGGGAATCGTTGCGACTCATGGGCGCCAGAGTGTACCGGATTGGACGCGCAACTCGACCCGCCGAGCCGACTGTCCGACAATGGCCTATGGTGTCCATCGACGTACACAGCGCCCGCAAAGGCGACGCCGCCACCCTCTCCCGCTTGTCCCGACGGTTGGTCGAGGCGGGCCTTGAGCCCGCGTGGACGGAAGCCCGGATTGAGCGATGCCGGCAACGGGAGGACAGTCGCGTCCTCGTGGCGCGGGCCGGCGCGGGCATCGTCGGCGGCGCCCTGATCGATTTCGAGGATGAGGCGACGCACCTCGGCCTGCTCGTGGTCGACACCGCCTGGCAACGCCGGGGCGTCGGTCGCCGCCTCATGGACGCGGTGCATGACGCGAGTCGGGCGGCCGGCTTGCCACGTATTACCCTCGAAGTGCGGATCGGCAACGACAGCGGACAGCGGTTTTATGCCGCGCTCGGCTATACGCCGGCGGGCATCATTCCGCGCTATTACGGTCCGGGCGAAGACGCGCTGCGGTTTGAGCGCATCCTCCCCGCCGCCGAGCTCAGCCGCTGGTAATCCGCTCGAGCACGCTGCCGGACAGCGTCATCGTCATCGGGCGTCCCGCCACGACGTCGCCGAACGCGATCCATTCCGGGCTCGTCGGTTCGTCGCGCAGCCAAAAACGACCGTCGCCCGTCGGCTCCAACGGGACAAAACCGTCCAGCCACAACTGGCCGGCGCGCAGCACGATGTGATGACTGCCGGTCCAGACGTCCTCCGAGCGGTAATGCCCCACATAGGCCTCCCACGCGCGTGGCGCGACCATGACCCGCGCGCGCGGCAGGCCCTCCCGTCGATACAACGCCGAACCCCACCCGAAGGCCCCGAGCCGACCGTCGGCGAGCGCGGGACCGGTGAACGCCACGAGATCCTGATCCGCACCCTCGGCGCGCACCACAAAGACCCCTTCCGCTCCGCCGACCGGCTCAAGCGGTAAGCGGCGGCCCGCGGGATGGGCGGCGGAGCTGACGACGACCAACGCGATCCCTGGGCCGTCGTTGACGACATCGAGCGTACTGCCGCGGTCATCCTCGTAGCGTCCGAGCAATGCCGCCGCGTCCGCCACGTAGCGGGGCGATCGCTGCGGCAATGGGCTCGGCAAAGGCCGCTTCTCCCGAGCCGCGCGCAGGGCGCGCAAGGCGAACTCCGCGACCGGTCGGGGCCGGACGCCTTGCATCGCATTGACCGAGACGAACACACCGACGCCGCTGTCGAGATCAACCTCGAGCGCCGAGGCAAAGGAGACCATGCCGCCGGTGTGCCGCAATCGCCGATGACCGTCAAACGTGTCTACGGCGATCCCGTAGCCGTACTGCGCGCTGTTGCCAAACTCGTCCGCCGCGATATACGGCGTGGAAAACGCGGTAAAGGCCGCGTCCGACAAGAGGCGACGCGACCCAACGCGTCCCCCGTTCAAGAGCAGCATCAGATAGCGACCCATATCGGCCGGCGTCGAGGACACGCACCCGGACCCTTCGGTCGCCATGATGCGAGGCGCGACCACCAAGCTGCCATGGACCGGATACGGGCGATCCGTTCGCGCCGGCCAGTAACTTTGCACCACGTGTCGCGCCCGTTCGAACGAGGTGACGGCGGCCGTCGCCTTCATGCCCAGTGGCACCAAAAGACGCTGCTCGAGACTCTCCGCCAGACTGCGCTGATCCACCTGCTCGATGACGTGCCCGAGTGCCTGCCAGCCCATATTGCAGTAGTGAAAATCGCGGCCCAACGGGCCCGCGGGCCGATGCCGGTAGGCCGGGTCGCTCGGGAATAACGCACCGTCCGGCAACGCGGCCGTGTGCGTTAACAAATGGTGCAGCGTGATCGACGCGTTTGGCGACTCGAAGCGCAGGCCCGGCAAATATTTTTCGATCGGATCGTGTACGTCCACCCGGCCTTCGTCGACCAACTGCAGCAACGCGAGGGCTACAAAGGACTTGGAAATCGAGCCGATCTGGAACTGATGATCCGGCGTGACCGGCGCACGACTCGCAATATCCGCGTAGCCGAAACTGGCGACATGCCGCACGCGCTCGCGATCCGCCAGCACGAGCGTTAACCCCGGTGCACCGAGTTCAGCCAAATACTGCGGCACGTAGGCGTCGATCGCCGCAATGGCCGCGCCGTAGGGACGGGGATCCGTCCCCGTCGCCGGTACCGGCGGCTGCAGTTTCAGCGCCACCGCCGGCGCGGCGGCCAAGGCCGTCCCCAACGTCACGAAGGATCGACGACTCAGAATCATGCAGGGTCTCCTCGAGAATCGACCATGGCCGGCCGCACGCGTTTAGCGGCGGATCCGCTCGTTCGTGGGATCGTATAGGGGCTTCAACGCCGGCGACACCGTCCGTCGACCGTCCGCCAATTGCACTTCAAACCGACCGGACCGAATGAACGCCTCGTCGACCCCATCGGCATGGCCGACGTAGCCCATGGCGACACACGCGCCGAGGGTGTGACCGTAGCCGGCACTGGTGACAAACCCAACGCGCTCGCCGTCGCGGTACAGCGGTTCGTTGTGATACGCGAACGCCTCCGGGTCCTCGAGAAGGAACTGCACGAGTCGGCGTTTAGGCACCCCCGCCTCGCGCTCCCGCAGCAATGCGTCGCGACCGATAAAGCCGCCGGCCTTGTCGTAAGCACAGGTAAACGCCAGTCCTGAAACGATCGGCGAGTCGTCCGGGCCGATGTCGTGCGCCCACTCGCGATAGGCCTTTTCGATACGCAGTGTGTTCAACGCGTGATAGCCACAGTGTTGCAAGCCATGGCGCTGCCCCTCGGCCAGAATCGCGTCGTACACCGGGAGCGCGAAGCCGGTGGGCACATACAACTCAAAACCCAACTCGCCCACATAGGTCAGACGTATGGCAAGCACCGTCTGATAGCCCAGGCGTATCTCGCGCGCACTGCCAAACGGGAACGCCGCGTGGGACAGGTCGTCCTCACTGAGCGCTTGCAAGAGCGCACGTGAATTCGGCCCTTGGATGTTCAGCATCGCGTAGGCCTGACTGATGTCCGTTACGACCGCGAACGCGTCCGCGGAGATGTGATTCCGGACCCAGCTCTCCACGTGCGTCTGGGTGAACGCCGCCGTCAGGATTAAGAAGCGGTCGGTCGCGAGGCGGGTGATCGTGATGTCCGCCTCGATGCCGCCCCGCTCATTGAGAAACTGCGTGTAAACACAGCGTCCAACCGGCACGTCGACATTCGCGGTCGAGAGACGATTGAGGACGGTGACCGCATCACGGCCTTGTACGAGCAGCTTCGAGAACGAGGACTGGTCAAACAGCCCCACCCGCTCGCGGACCGCGCGATGCTCGTTGGCGGACGGGATAAACCAGTTGTTGTCACGCCCCCAACCGTAGCGATAGGACGGTGTTTCCCCCGCCGCGGCATACCAATTGGGGCGTTCCCAGCCGGCACCTTCGCCAAAACAGGCGCCCGCGGCCGCCACCCGATCGTGCAGGACGGTCTTGCGCACATTGCGCGCCGTCGACCACTGCCGCGCGGGCCAGTGATCCTGATACCCAATCCCGAGCGCCTCCACAATACGGTCGGCCAAATAGCGGGAGTTGTCCTGCCACGAATGGGTGCGGCGTAGATTGACCGACCAGACGTCCATCGGCGGATGACCGTCGACGATCCAGCGCGCCATGACGTGGCCCACCCCACCGCCGGAGAGTATCCCGAGCGAATTGAATCCCGCCGCCACGAAGAAGTTCTTTAGGTTCGGCGCCTCGCCCATCAGGTAGTTGTGATCGGGCGTGAACGACTCCGGCCCGCAGAACAGGAGACGGATACCGGTTTCGTAGAGTATCGGCACGCGACTCATCGCCTGTTCGATGACGGGCGAGACCCGTTCCCAGTCCGGGGTGATCTCGCCAAACTCGAAGTCCTCGGGAATGCCGTCGAGCGCCCACGGCCGCGCTTCCGCCTCGAACAGACCGACCATGATCTTGCCGGCCTCTTCGCGGATGTACGCCGAATTCCCCGGGTCGCGGAGGATCGGCAAGAGCGGGTGCAACCCTTCGATCGGCTCCGAGATGAGGTAGTAATGCTCGGCCGCTTGCAGCGGTACGTTCACGCCCGCCATGCGCCCGACCGAGCGGGCCCACATACCGGCGCAGTTCACGACGATCTCGGCCTCAATCGCACCGCGATCGGTCTCGACGCCGGTGACGCGACCGTTCTGTTGGCGGATGCCCGTGACCTTCGTCTGTTCGTAGATGCGCACCCCCCGCATGCGGGCGCCCTTGGCCAGGGCACGCGTCACGTCGCCCGGGTTGACTCGAGCGTCGTTGGGAAAATGGAAGGCGGCGGCAAGATCCGACACCTGAGCCAGCGGCCACAGCGAGCGGACTTCCTCGGGACTGATCTCGCGCGCCTCCACGCCGAAGGATGCCGCCATGTGCAAACCGCGGCGCATCTCATTGGCTTTTTCCAGCGTTTTCGCCAGCTGCACCGACCCACACGGAATAATTCCGGTGGCTTGACCGGTCTCCGCCTCCAGGCGGCGATAAAGGTCTTGGGTGTACTTCGCCAGTTTGGTCTGGGTCTCGGTATCGCGCAGCGTGGTGAGCAATCCCGCGGCGTGCCACGTCGTTCCGGAGGTCAGTTGCTTGCGCTCGAGCAAGACAACGTCCGTCCAACCGAGTTCGGCCAAATGATAGGCAATGGAGCACCCGATCACACCGCCGCCAACGATGACGACGCGCGCGTGGGTCGGAAAGGAATCGGACATGATGCTTTGCTACCCCCAAAGACGGGGCGGCGCCCCGCGCCGCCTCACTGGACGCAGAGCCTCCCACTCCGCCGCCCACTTGTCCATGCGTAGCACACCCGACCGACACACGGTCGGCGTGCGGTCGAAAGCCTTACTGCGTCTTGCCGAACTTAAAGCCAAGGATCACTTTGACGACCCAAGGATCCGCGACGCCGGTGAGTCCGCGTCCGACGCCCACGTGCACATCGCAGCCCGCGGTCGGCACGTCCGCCGTCAGATACATCGTGTGTTCAAACGCATCGAGTGACCCGGGATGAGAGAGCGTTCCGAGCGTGTCGTAGGCCTCAAGGCCGAGAACCACGTCATGACCGATCTCGCGCCCGAGGCGGGAGGTGAGTTCCACGGTGGCGGGACTGGCATGCGCCGACAGTGAGGCATCCACATTGAGGTTAGCCGCCAGTCGCCACGGCCCGGATCGCCACCCCACGATCCCTTTCACTTCGTAATTCCAGGGCTGCTCCGCGACGGCCAGCGTCGTTTTGCCCACCTCGAGATTGAGGCCCCAATACGCCCCCTCTTCCGCGTGCGGGGCAATGTATTTCAGGCGCACTTTGGCGCCATCGACCGCCGGATGCCCATCGGCGGTCAGCGCGCTCAGCACGTAGACACCGAGCTCAAGTTGATCCGTGAGCCCGCGGTAAAATTCGGGCGTCGCGCGTAAGACGTGTTCGGTCGGCCGCGCACCGGGATAGTCCGGATCCCGGTGACCCACGAGAGCATCGTTGAGGTGCAGATCGAGCCCGTAGTGACCCGGTGCCGTCAGGTCATCGTCATAGACCTGGATTTCCTCCGGCGCCGCGAACGCCGCCGTCGCGCAACCCGTCAGCGCGATGAGGAGCCCGAGGCGGATGCTGCGTCTCATAATCACCGTCCACCCGTCAGCGAACAGGGCGCGACACCGGAGCCGATGCATTTGACGGCACGATTACCGATCCAACGCGCTCATGCGCTCCACGTATCGCGCAATGATATCGACCTCAAAATTGACGGACTGACCGAGCGTGAGGGCTCCGAGTGTCGTCACGTCCTGCGTGTGCGGGATCAAGTTGACGCCGAAGACACAGCCGTCCACTTCATTGACCGTCAGACTCGTCCCTTCGATCGTGACGGAGCCTTTGGCCGCGACATACCGCGCGAGACGCTCCGGGACCTGGATGGACACGCGCAACGATCGCGCGTCCGTCGAAAGGCCCACGATCGTGGCCACACCGTCCACATGACCGGTCACGTAGTGGCCGCCGAGCGCATCGCCTGCGCGCAACGCCTTTTCCAAATTCACCCTCGAGCCGACGGCGAGGGTGCCGAGCGTCGTGCACGCTAAAGTCTCGTTGGAGACGTCGGCCGCAAAGGCTCGTTCCGCTAAACGGGTTACCGTGAGACACGCACCCGATACGGCGATCGAATCGCCCAATGCAACCCCCTCGAGCGGGAGCGTATCCGTGTCGATCAGCAACTCGACATCGCCCGAACGCGGCGTCATGGCCTGTACACGACCGACGGCTTGTACGATTCCGGTGAACATCAACGACTCTCCTTCGGAAGGGGCACCAGCGTGAGACGCAGGTCCTCACCCACCCGAGTGACATCGGAAAAACGGAAATTCCAGCGATCACCGAGCTCATCGAGCATCGGCAGCATCGCCAACGGCGCGCCGTCGTGCCCGAGCATGTGCGGCGCGATATACAGCAGGAATTCGTCGACCAAACCCGCCTCGATGAAACTGCCCGCAAGACGCGGTCCCGCTTCCACCAACACTTCGTTGACGTCGCGTGCGGCCAAATAGCGCAAGACGGCCGACAGGTCGCGCACCTCATCCACCGGTCGCGGAACCACTTCGGCCCCGGCCGCCTTCAGTGCCGTCACTTTCTGGGGATCCGTACTGCCGGTGATGAGCAGTACCGGCCCCTCTTCGGTAAACAGCCGGGCGGTCGGCTTCACGATCAATTGCGGGTCGAGCACCACCCGCAGCGGCCGCCGTCCGGCCAAATCCAGCGACGCATCGCGTACGGTGAGCCGCGCATCATCGCGGTCCACCGTCGACGCGCCCGACAGCACCGCGGAGGACCGCGCGCGCAGACGTTGTACATCGGCGCGGGCGGCGGCGCCCGTCAGCCACTGGCTACGCCCGTTGGCGAGCGCAGTACGGCCGTCCAAACTCGTTGCGACCTTGACGCGCACGTACGGAAGGCCCGCACGGTGGCGTTTGAAGAACCCTGGATTGAGCGTTTCGGCGACGGCGGACAGTAGGCCCGACTCCACCCGCACACCGGCCTCCCGCAACCGTTGTGCACCGGCGCCATGGACCAGCGGGTTCGGGTCATCGCCCGCGTAGACCACTCGCGCAATGCCCGCCTGAATGAGCGCGTCAGCGCACGGCCCCGTGCGCCCGTGATGCGCGCAAGGCTCCAAGGTCACGTACGCCGTCGCCCCTCGCGCCCGGGCGCCGGCCTCCAGCAACGCCCGCGGCTCGGCGTGCAGCTCACCCGCCTTGCGGTGAAAGCCGCGGCCAACCACCGCACCGTCTTGGACAATGACACAACCGACGCGCGGATTTGGATCCGCCGTGTAGAGCCCGAGTCGCGCCATCTGAATGGCGTCGGCCATATGAGCGTAATCGTCCGCGTCAAACACGGCCGTCATGGCACGCCCTTTTTGGCCTCACTACCCTCCAGAAACGAGAGTTGCTCTCGGCGGATTGTCTTTTCCGGCTTACGCTTCAATTTGGCGATTTCGTCGTGGAACGCCTGCACGTCCTGAAAACTACGGTAGACGGAGGCGAAACGGACATACGCCACCTCATCGAGATGGCGCAACTCGTCCATGACTAACTCACCGACGAGCCGTGAGGGCACTTCACGTTCGCCCAAGGCGCGGAGTTTGTGGCCGATGCGCGCCAATGCCGCGTCGATGTCGTCGTTGCCTACGGGCCGTTTTTCCAACGCGCGACGCATGCCGGAGCGCAATTTCGATTCCGAAAACGGTTCGCGGGTCTGGTCGCTCTTGACCACCTGCGGCATGACCAGTTCCGCGCTCTCGAACGTCGTGAACCGTTCGCCGCATTGCAAACACTCACGACGTCGCCGGATCTGCTGCCCTTCGGCGGCCAGCCTCGAGTCGGTGACTTTCGTCTCGATGTGGCCGCAGAACGGGCAGTACATGCGTCAGCCCCGAGCGTATACCGGGAACCGACGGCAGATCGCTTCCACTTCGGCGCGGACGCGATCAACGACTTCGGCTTCGGCGGTGACGCCGCCCTTGCCGTCCGGGCTACCGAGGTGCGCGCGGGCAGACAGGTTGTCGATCAAATCGGCAATCAAGTGCGACAGCAATTGCGCCTCGGGTTCTTTGAAGCCGCGGGTGGTCATCGCCGGCGTGCCAATACGTACACCCGAGGTGATCATCGGCGGACGCGGATCGTTGGGGACGGCGTTCTTGTTGACCGTGATGTGCGCGCTGCCGAGCGCGGCATCGGCATCTTTGCCCGTCACGTTCTTCGAGACGAGATCCAGCAGGAACAGATGATTGTCCGTGCCACCGGTGACGATCGAGTACCCGCGCTCGATGAAAGCCGCCGTCATCGCACGCGCGTTGGCCACCACCTGCGTCTGATACGCCTTGAACTCCGGCATCAGCGCTTCTTTGAACGCCACCGCCTTGGCGGCGATCACGTGCATCAACGGTCCGCCCTGCGTGCCCGGGAACACCATCGAATTGAGCTTCTTGGTGACCTCTTCGCCGGCCGCCGAGAGAATGATGCCGCCACGCGGACCGCGCAGCGTCTTGTGCGTCGTCGAGGTCACGACGTGGGCGTGCGGCACCGGGTTCGGGTACAGGCCCGTCGCACACAGACCGGCCACGTGGGCCATGTCCACCATGAAGTAGGCGCCGACGTCGTCCGCAATCGCGCGGAACCGCGCCCAGTCGATGACGCGCGAGTACGCCGAGAATCCGGCGACGATCAACTTCGGCTTGTGCTGGTGAGCCAGTGCTGCGACCTGCTCGTAGTCGATTTCGCTGCCGTTGGCCTTGAGGCCGTACTGGACAGCGTTGAAGATCTTGCCGGAGAAGTTCACCTTGGCGCCGTGCGTCAGGTGACCGCCGTGATCAAGACTCATGCCCAAGAGCGTATCGCCCGCATTCATGAGCGCGAGGTAGACCGCCGCGTTGGCTTGCGAGCCCGAGTGCGGCTGCACGTTCGCCCAGGTGGCGCCGAACAGCTGCTTGACCCGCTCAATCGCCAGGGTTTCGGCCACGTCGACGTATTCGCATCCGCCGTAGTAGCGCTTACCCGGGTAGCCTTCGGCGTACTTGTTGGTGAGCACCGAACCCTGCGCTTCAAGCACGCGGGGGCTCGCGTAATTCTCGGAGGCGATCAACTCAATGTGATCTTCCTGGCGCTGCCGCTCGGCGGCGATCACAGAGGCCAGTTCGTCATCAAATCCGGCGATAGTCATCTTCGAGTCAAACATGGTCGGCGCGTTCCGTAGAGAGTGTGACGACCCCCGACGGGTCGCTAATGTGACAATTCTAGCGGAAGTCCCCCGGCGGAGTGTTCTATAGGCGTCAGTTGCTCTCGCAGATCCGACGTTCCCCGGGTCGTCAGCGTTCGGCGTCGCTGTGCTCGAGGAAGCTACGCACCACCGATGTCCACGCACGGGCTAAGTTCGCGCGATTGTAGCCACCGCCCCCGAGCCCCAACAATCGACCTTGGCAGTGCGTATCGGCGAGCGCCGCCAGTCGGGCCGCCGCGTGGCCGTGCGCCGCCTCGCTGAAGCACAAGTGCGTCAGTGGATCGCCCTCCAGGCTGTCTGCGCCGGCCTGCAGAATAATGAATTCCGGCCGAAAGGCCGCGACGTGCGCCTCGACACGCTCCCACGCCGACCAGAACACATCGTCGCGCGAGGACGGGGCGATCGGAATATTGAGTTTGGATCCCTTCGCCGCGCCGATGCCGGTCTCGTGGGCCGCACCAGTGCCCGGGAAGAGATAGCGGCCGTCCTCATGAATATCCGCAAAGCAGAGCAAGGGATCGTGTTCAAAGGGGTAATACACCCCGTCACCGTGGTGGGCATCGATGTCCACATAGGCGATCCGCTGCACGCCGTAGCGATGCCGCAGGGCCTGTATGACCACCCCAATGTCATTGAAGACGCAGAAGCCCGAGGCGGTACCGGGCGCCGCGTGATGCAGGCCAGCGATGGGCACGAACCCCCGCTTCGCCCGACCCTCCATGATTTCCTCCATGGCCACGAGCGCGCCGCCGACCACCGCACTCGCGGCTTCGAACACGCCGCGATACGCCGGCGTATCGCCGGCGTCCAAAAAGCCCTGACCGACCGCCGAGCGCTGTTCCACTAGGCTGACGTACGCCGGTTGATGAAAGGTTTCCAGTTCGTACCGGAGGGCCTCTCGAGGCCGCTGCACGCGCACACGTCCCTCGAGGTCCTGCGCACGCAGCGCCTGCATGAAGTGGCCGTAGCGATCCACGCCCCACGGGTGGCCTTCGGGAAAGCCATAACGCCCGAGCGCCTCACCTGCGACCAAAACGGTGTCGCGGACTGATCTCATGGGTCGAGCCTACCACGCTGCCGCGGATTGAAAAGTCCCGCCCCGGGAGGCCACGCATCCCCCACGGTCGTGGGCCCGTGCCGACGGGCGTCCCGCAGGGCTATACTCCCCGCCCCGGCGCCCACCCCTCGGCGCGCCCCGAACCTTTGCGGATTCAGTCATGGCGCAGTTCATTTACACGATGAATCGGGTGTCCCGCGTCGTCCCGCCGAAGCGGACGATTTTGAAGGACATCTCCCTTTCCTTTTTCCCGGGCGCCAAGATCGGCGTGCTCGGCCTGAATGGCTCGGGTAAGAGCTCCCTGCTGCGGATCATGGCCGGCGTTGATAAGGAATTCGAAGGCGAAGCTCGGCCGCAGCCGGGCATCAATATCGGCTTTCTGCAGCAGGAGCCGGAACTGGACCCCGACCGGACTGTGCGTGAGATCGTCGAAGAAGGCGTCAAGCCGATCAAAGACGCGCTCAATCGCTTGGATGCGGTCTACGCCGCGTACACCGACGAGAACGCTGATTTCGACAAACTGGCGACGGAACAGGCCGAACTCGAGGCCTACCTCACCACCGTCGATGGCCACAATCTCGAACGCACCCTCGAAGTGGCCGCGGATGCGCTGCGCTTGCCAGAGTGGGACGCCAAGGTCGGTCACCTGTCGGGTGGTGAGAAACGCCGCGTCGCGCTGTGCCGCTTGTTGCTGCAGAAGCCGGACATGCTGCTGCTCGACGAGCCCACGAACCACCTCGACGCCGAGTCCGTGGCGTGGCTCGAACGCTTCCTCCACGAATACCAGTCCACCGTGATCGCGGTCACCCACGACCGCTACTTCCTCGACAACGTCGCCGGCTGGATACTCGAACTCGACCGGGGCCATGGCATTCCCTGGCAAGGCAACTATTCCTCGTGGCTGGAGCAAAAGGAAAAGCGCCTCGAGATCGAAGAGAAGCAGCAGGACGGTCTGCGCAAGATGTTGGCGCAGGAACTCGAGTGGGTGCGCCAGAATCCGAAAGCACGCCAGGCGAAATCCAAAGCGCGTCTGGCCCGCTTTGAAGAACTGCAGTCGCAAGAGTTCCAGAAGCGCAACGAGACGAACGAGATCTACATCCCGCCGGGCGAGCGCTTGGGCGAACTCGTCATTGAAGCGAAGAACCTCCGCAAGGGGTTTGGCGACCGCCTGCTGATCGACGATCTGTCGTTCTCCCTGCCCCGTGGCGGGATCGTCGGCATCATCGGTCCGAACGGCGCCGGTAAGACCACGCTGTTCCGCATGCTGGCGGGCCTTGAGCAGCCGGACAGCGGCGAAATCCGCGTCGGTCCCACCGTGCAACTGGCGTACGTGGACCAGTCCCGACAGTCGCTGGACGACTCGAAGACGGTCTGGAACGAGATTTCCGGTGGTCTCGACATGATCAAGGTCGGCAATTACGAGACGTCCTCGCGCTCCTATGTCGGCCGCTTCAATTTCCGCGGCACTCAACAGCAACAGGTGATCGGCGAACTGTCGGGTGGCGAACGCAATCGCGTCCATCTGGCCAAAGTGCTGAAAACCGGCGGCAACGTGCTACTACTTGACGAGCCCACCAACGATCTCGACGTGGAAACCTTGCGTGCGTTGGAAGAGGGCTTGTTGGCCTACCCCGGTTGCGCCGTGGTCATCTCCCACGATCGCTGGTTCCTCGACCGTATCGCGACGCACATCCTCGCGTTCGAGGGGGACAGTCAGGTGGTCTGGTTCGAAGGGAACTATCAGGAATACGAGGCGGACCTGATCAAACGCAAAGGCGTCGATGCGGAGCGTCCGCATCGGATCAAGTACCGCCGCCTCGCGAACTGAGCGGGCACTTAGGCGCCACACATCGGGTAAATTCACGATGTGTGGCGTAAATACCGGATTATGTTAGAGTCTGGCGCGTGCCGGCGCGCCGACGAGTCCCCTTCGCGGATTCGCGACACCCCCCGCCGCACAGGGAGTGCGGATGGCCATCCACATCGACGCAACCGGTCTGCTGGCGCAGGATCACGCCGCGAGTTTCGCGCTCGTTTGCCCGCAGTGTGACGCCTATGCGCACCTGACCCCGGTGTCCGTCCCGTCGTGGTCCGAGCTCGAAGCGACCAAACCCGCGCACGTCGGCATCGTGTTTCGCTGCGACGCCTGCAACGCGCCGGTGTTCCTGAAGTTCAGCGTCAAGTTGTACGGCCGCCAACGGGTTGAGCTGTCCCCGCATTTTCAAGAAATCGAGCGCCCGCGCGAGCGCCTCGACACGGAGTACGTGCCCGAGGGCTTGGAAGCGTTGTGCCAGGAAGCGGTGTCGGTCTTTGCGGCCGGGTGTTGGACCGCGTTTGGCCTGATGGCACGACGCATCCTGCAGGAGATGACGCTGGATCTTGGCGAGCACGGCAAGTTGAAGGTATTCGACCTGCTCAACGACTGGCGCGAGATGACGGACATCGATGCCGAGACGTTCGCGATTCTGCGACGGGTGCTGATCGCCAGCGACACCGCCTCAGCGCCCGCCTCCCCGGGCCTCGATGCCGATACCGCGGGCATCCTGTTAGAAGCACTCAAAGACTTGCTCTATCAGATCTACACGCGCCGCGGTCGAGCCCAAGAATCCCTCATGGCGCGGCGACGACCCTCACCGCCGGAGCCACCGACCAACGTGACCGTTCTGTCACGCAGCAAGCCCTGACCTCACACGCGACGGAGTCGACCGATGCGTCGGATGATCGTTCTCGCTCTCTTGTCTCTGGGCACGCTGTCCGCGCGAGCGGAGGAATCGGCTACAGTCACCACCCACGCCTCGGCCCACGAGACGCTGCACCCGACCCGGGCGGCTTTCGACATCACGATACTCAACAACGCTCGGCTCGCGCCGGCCGCGCGTACCGATAACGCCACGACGACCGCTGCGGTGACCGCAGCACTGCAGGCCGCGGGTATAGCCGGCGCCGATATCAAGTCCTCGCAACTGACGGTAGCGCCCCACTGGACGTATAGCCGAGACGGCGACGCCAAAGCCGCCGGCATTGATGCGACCAATCGCCTGCACATCGAGACCCATCAACTCGACGCCGTTGGCGTCTATCTGGATGCTGCGCTGAACGCCGGCGCCAAAGAGGTGTCGGCGGTGAGTTTCAGCGCCGATGACGTCGACCAGGCGCGCCATCGCGCCCTCGCACACGCTGTAGCGATCGCCGAAGCCGATGCCGCAGCGATCGCCCAAGCGGCGAACCGCACGCTAGGCAGCGTCGTGGTGCTGTCGACAGAACCCCTAAATCGCTCCGGGGACGACGACGTCAATGAGATCGTCGTCACCGGCATGCGCAGCAGCGTGGGCGCGCCCCCACCCCCGACGACTGCGGTGGTCATCCCGGACATCACCGTGACCGCCACGGTGAATGGGCGTTGGCGGCTCGACGCGCCGCCACGCTAAACCCGTCAGGCCGACGCCGGTTGCGCCCCGCGCTCGGCCAACACGCGCCGTAACGCCGCCACACAGCAGTCCACGGCCGCATCGTCGAAGGTCAGTGGGGGGCGCACTTTGATGATGTTGTTGTCGTGGCCTTCGGTGCCGACCAAGATGCGCAGGTCGCGCAACCGTTCGACGATATAGGCCGTCTGCGCCGTCGCGGGCGTCCGCAACTCGCGGTCGTTGACAAACTCGATCCCGAGGAAGAGCCCGTGACCGCGGACGTCGCCGATCAAGGGATAGTCGCCAGCCAATGCCTGCAGAGCGCCCTTAAAGCGCCCGCCCACAACCCGCGCATTCTCCATTAAGCGCTCCTCGTCGACGATCGCCAGCACTTCACGGCCGACCGCACAGGCGACCGAGGAGCCACCGAAGGTACTGAAGAACTCCATCCCGTTGGCGAAGGCGTCGGCGATCGCGCGCGTCGTGACCACCGCACCGATGGGATGCCCGTTGCCGATCGGCTTCCCCAGCACCACGATATCCGGCACCACACCTTGCCCTTCAAAGCCAAAGAACCAGTCGCCCAATCGGCCGTAACCGGTCTGCACTTCGTCGGCGATACACAGACCGCCCGCAGCCCGCACCCGCGCGTAAACATCCGCGAGATACCCCGCGGGGGGCACGATTTGCCCGCCCACCGACGGCAGCGTCTCGGCCAAGAACGCTGCGGGACGGCGACCGGCCGCGTGGATCTCGTCCAGCCGGGCGCCAACGTCGGCCGCATAGGCGGCGGCCGTGTCGGGGCCTCGATAGCGACCGCGATAGACATCGGGTAAGGCCGCCACGTGGACCCAAGGCTCCCGCCCGATTCCCCCCTTACCGGCAAACTTGTACGGACTGAGCGCGATCGCCGTGTTCGTGTTGCCGTGATAGCCCTCTTCCAGCACCACGACATCCCGCGCGCCCGTGTAGGCCCGCGCCAAGCGGATCGCCAACTCGTTCGCCTCGGAGCCGGAGTTCACGAAGTAGCAGACCTCCAACGGCGCAGGGAAGCGCGCGGCCAAGGCATCGCCGTACTCGAGATGCACATCCTGCAGATAGCGGGTGTTCGTCTGCAGTAACCGGCCCTGCTCCGCGAGTCGGCGCACGAGACGCGGATGACAGTGACCGACTTGCGGCACGTTGTTGTACACGTCGAGGTACTCACGACCCCACGCGTCATACAAAAAATGTCGCCGCCCACGCGCCGCCGTGATGGGCTGGCGGTACGACGTCTTCAGGTTTTGGCCGTACCGATGCTGGCGTCGTTCCCGCCGCGTGGCGTCCTCAACCGGCCGACCGTCCACGGCCTGCGCAGAAAGGCCCAACAACGGAGCCGGGTTCGGATAGAGCGCGAGCCATGCCGGCAGTTCGTCTGCAGACGCCACACCCGGCCAATCGCTCCCGCGATCCAGCGTGGTGAGACCGCACTGCAGATGCAGGTGCGCCGGCCATCCGCCGTTTTCGTCGTCTGCGCCAACGATGCCGATGGGCGTGCCCGCGGTGACGCGGTCGCCCACGCGATGGTGTAACCCGGCATCGTGCGCCAAATGGCCGTACAGCGTGTAGAACGACACGCCCTGCGGCGTTTGGTGCTCCAACACGATCACGCCACCGTAGTCGAGGGCATCGGGTCGGATCGCGATGTCGACAATACGGGCATCGAACGGTGCGCACACGACGGAACCCGCCGGAACGAAGACATCGAGACCCAAATGCACGGTGCGCCGCTCACAACCCGTCGCCGTCGGCGTTAAGAACGCCGGCGCCGTGTAGATGAGGCGCGGTTCGGCATAACGACCGATCGAGACGCCATCGACCGACACATCGTCGACGTAGCGCTCCAACGCGCGCATGTCGAACTGCCGCGGATCGTCCGGCGAGCCGGCCCCGGCGATCGACAGGTCAAGGATCGGCGCGTCACGGAGCGGCACCGCGAGGATCGCGGCCGCAGCCCCCTGCCGCAGATACGCCTGCACGGCATCAGCCGCCGGATGAGCGGGCAAGCCGCACGCGAGGCGCAACCGCGCCACGACGTAGTCTTCCGGATAGCGGTCACTCGCCTCGAGGAACGCCCACGCGCCGCGCTCGGAAATCACCACATAGGGATCGTGAGGCCGCGCCAACTTGCCGAGCCCACTGTTGGTCACGCTGACCGCCAACCGCGTCAGCAGTAACGGCCAGAGCAAGGCAATCTCCTCGTCGCTGAGGTGCGAGACCGAATGGACGCCCGCCACGTACGCGGCCAACAGGTCGATCGGCTGCGCGTGCTCCAGCACCAAATACGCCGCCGCAATGGCCCAATCGGCCACGCGAGCGCCGGGAATCATGTCACCAAAGTCCAACACGCCCGAGACATGCGGCGCACCGTCGCGGACATCAACCAGGAAATTGTGATCGTTCAGATCATTGTGTATGGCCGCATGGGGCAAGGCGGCCAAGCGCGGCTTGAGATCTTGAACGAAACGCGTCGCGATCCGATCAATGCGACGGCGTCGCGCGGGCTCCGGTATCGCCTCCGGGTGATCGACGATCCAGTGAGCAGCCTCGAGGTCCCATTTGGTGGGGCGGCGCAGCGCCGGATGATCAAAGCCCACCAAGGCACGATTCAAGCGGCCGTGCGCAACGCCGATCGCGTGCGCCAACGCGAGGGTTTTGGGATTCTCGGCGGCATAGACGTGGCCCGGCAGCACCGTGATCACCCACGTCCAACACCACTGACCCGAGGGCACTTCGATCGCCACCCGATGGCGACCGTCAAGCGCCGCCACCACGACGGGCACCGGAAGTTGCGGATCCGTGCGGTGCACGGTCTCCAACGCCGCTATTTGAAGATCGACATACGCTTCATCGCAGCCCGCGCGCATGATTTTCACGACATGCGTGCGTTTCCCGTCGACCGTCACCATGAAGTTCTGGTCGTACTCGCCCGGCAGTGCGGACAGTGTTCCGCGGATACCCCAGTGATGCTCCAGTGCCGCGGCAGCCGCGCCCGCATCCATCACCGCGCCATCGGACTTGAAGACGATCTCTGCGCCCATACTCCCCCCGGCAAACACGTGCCCATCGCACGGACGTGAACTCAGACGTCGATGCGCTCTATCGCTGCACTCGACAGGGTTCGCCCCAAAAACAAACTGCCCACCCGCGCGAACCGCTCGGGGCCGTCTGTCGCCAAAAACTGAGTCCTCCGCGCGCCCTCACCCGCGCCGATGCACGGGCCGATGAGCGCAGCGAGTGCCGCTGCCGTCGTCTCGGCCGAATCGACGATGACCACCGAGGGCGGGAGACACGCTGCCAGCGTGTGACGAAGCAGCGGAAAGTGAGTGCAACCGAGCAACAGCGTGTCGGGCACGTTGAGGCCCTCAAAGAGTGACCCGAGATAGCGTCGCGCCGCGCTCAAGGCCACCTCGCCATCCCCCCAGCCCTCTTCCGCCAGCGCGACGAACACCGAGCAGCCCACCGCCGTCACGTCCATGGTCGGTTCACGGGCCGCGATCGCCGCTTGATAGGCGCCGGCGCGCACCGTGCCTTCCGTCGCCAGCACCACGACGCGCCGGTTACGTGTCGCGTCCACGACGGCAGCCGCACCGGGTTCGATGACACCAACCACCGGCAAGTCAGGATAGGTGCGGCGCAACGCCGGCAACGCCGCCGCAGAGGCCGTGTTACAGGCGACGACCAGTGCTTTAACGTCTCGCGCCCGCAGGACCGCAGCGCACTGCAACGCATAGCGCTCTACGCTGTCCGGGCTCTTGGTGCCGTACGGCAATCGGGCCGTATCGCCCAGATAGACGAAGGACTCGTTCGGGAGGTGGTGCTCCAGTGCCGCCAGCACCGTGAGCCCACCCACACCCGAATCAAAGACCCCGATAGGCCGCGAATCAGCCGAGCGCGACACGGGCGTTACGGAACATCCGCAGCCAACCACCGGCATCGGACCAGCCGTCCGGGCGCCAGGAGTTCTGTGCGGCTCGGTAGACGCGTTCCGGGTGCGGCATGGTAATCGTCACCCGTCCATCGGCCGTCGTAATGCCGGCGATGCCGTACGGCGAACCGTTGGGGTTGCGCGGATAGGTGGTCGCCAGCTGCCCGTAATGATCCACGTACCGAAGGGTCGTGCGCTGTGCCGCCACGAACGCGGCTTCGTCGGCGGACGATGCAAACACCGCCCGGCCTTCGCCGTGACTGACCGCGATCGGCATCACCGAACCCACCATCCCCGCAAAGAACGGCGACGGGGATGACAGTACCTCGACGAGATTGAGGCGCGCCTCAAACTGTTCCGAGCGGTTGCGCCTAAAGCGCGGCCAATACTCGGCACCGGGGATCAATTCCGCGAGCGCGGCCACCATCTGGCAGCCGTTACAGACGCCGAGCGTTAGCGCGTCGGCGCGCTGAAAATGCCGCTCGAACTCGTCGCGAGCGCGCGGATTGAAGAGAATGGACTTGGCCCACCCTTCGCCGGCGCCCAAGACGTCACCGTAACTGAACCCACCCACCGCGACGACGACCGGGAAATCCGCGAGCGTCACCGCACCGCCGATAATGTCGGTCATGTGGACGTCGTGCGCCTCGAAGCCGGCACGATGGAACACCGCCGCCATTTCGGCTTGGCTGTTACAGCCCTGTTCGCGCAGCACCGCAACCCGAGGACGGGCACCGCTCGCCACGTAAGGTGCTGCGACGTCGTCATTGAGATCGAAGGTCAGGGTTGCAAAGAGCCCAGGATCCGCAGCGTCCGCGATGTGCGCCTGTTCCTCGCGCGCACACTCCGGATCGTCGCGCAACGCGCGCATACGCACGCTCGTCTCGGACCACGCCGATGCCAGATCGACGATCGCCTCGTCGAGCACGGTGGCGCCATTGGCGCAGATGGCGACGCGCGATCCGACGGCCGTGTGACCGATCACCCGCGCAAGCGCGCCCACACCCTCGGCCGTGCAACGCGCCAGCACCGCATCCACGTCGGTCGCGGCGACTTCGAGCACCATACCGGGCTCTTCGGCGTACAGCGCCGCGATCGGATCGCGCACCGCGCCGAGATCGATCGAAATGCCCACGTGCGATGCAATGGCCATCTCCGCCAACGTCACGAAGAGTCCACCGTCGGAGCGATCGTGATACGCGCGGATGCGTGACTCACGCGCGAGTGCCCGGACGGCGCGGAACGCACCGGCCAAGACGTCGGGCGAATCGAGATCCGCCGGCGCATCGCCCAGCGCCCCGTACACCTGCGCGAGGCACGAACCGCCCAAGCGATCCCGTCCCGCCGACAGATCGATCACGATCAGCGCGGACGAACCGTCCTTGCCTTTGAGTTCTGGCGTGAGCGTCGTCCGAACATCCCCCACGGGCGCGAACGCCGACACGATCAAGGAGACCGGCGACCAGACGCTACGATCCCCCTCAGGGGACTTCCAACCGGACCGCATCGATAAGGAATCTTTGCCGACCGGAATCGCAATACCGAGTGCCGGACACAGTTCCATGCCGACCGCGCGAACAGTGTCGTAGAGGGTCGCGTCCTCGTTCGAGTCGCCACAGGCGGCCATCCAGTTCGCCGACAAACTGATCTCCGACAGGGCGCCGATATCGGCGGCGGCAATATTCGTGATGGCCTCGGCCACCGCCAAACGGCCCGAGGCCGGACCGTCGAGGAGTGCCACCGGCGAGCGTTCGCCCATGGCCATCGCTTCGCCCGCGTGGGTGGTGTAGCCGGCCAGAGTGACCGCGCAATCGCTGACCGGCACCTGCCACGGGCCGACGAGCGAATCGCGGCTCACCATCCCGCCGACGGTCCGATCGCCGATCGTGATGAGGAAGGTCTTATCGGCCACGGTCGGCAGGCGCAGCAACCGATACGCCGCCTCACGCGGATCGATCGATGCCGTTGGCAATGCGGTGCGCGGACGCGGCGTGCGCTCGGCGACCCGCGCCATGCGCGGCGCTTTGCCCAACAGCACTTCAATGGGCATGTCGACCGGTGTTTCTGCCGTGCGCGGATCGTCCACGCGCAGTTGTCCGTCGTCGGTAATCGTTCCTACCACGGCGGCGGGACACCGTTCGCGACGGCAGAACGCCATGAACGCCTCAATCCCTTCTGGGGCGATGCAGAGCACATAGCGTTCCTGCGCTTCGTTACACCAGAGTTCGAGCGGGGACAATCCCGGCTCGTCGGTCGGGATCGCGCGCAAGTCGATGCGACCGCCGCGATCGCTATGCGAGATGGCTTCGGGTATCGCGTTCGACAGACCGCCCGCGCCCACGTCGTGAATCAAGATAATCGGGTTCTGATCGCCGAGTTCCCAACACCGGTCGATAACTTCCTGTGCGCGGCGCTGCATTTCCGGGTTACCGCGCTGCACCGAAGCGAAATCCAAATCTTCGGTCGAGGATCCGCTGCCGACCGAGGAGGCCGCTCCGCCACCCAGGCCGATGAGCATGGCCGGACCGCCCAGAACGACGATCTTGGCACCGGGCGGCACATCGCCTTTTTCGACGTGATCACGACGCACGTTACCGAGGCCGCCCGCCAGCATGATGGGCTTGTGGTATCCGCGGGTCACGCCCGGCGGATCACCGGCCACGCGCTGCTCGTAGGTGCGGAAGTAGCCCAGAATGCCGGGGCGCCCAAACTCGTTGTTAAACGCCGCCGCGCCCAGCGGGCCATCGGTCATGATCTGCAAGGGGGTGGCAATACGCGCCGATTTCGCTTCGGGCGCTTCCCACGGTTGTTCGAATCCAGGGATGCGTAGGTTCGACGTGGTAAAGCCCGTTAAGCCCGCCTTCGGCTTCGCGCCGCGCCCGGTTGCGCCCTCGTCCCGGATCTCACCGCCCGAGCCGGTTGAGGCGCCGGGGAACGGCGAAATCGCCGTCGGGTGATTGTGCGTCTCGACTTTCATCAGAATGTCGATGGGTTCCTGCGACGCGCCGTACACCCGACTGTTCGGATCGGCAAACCAACGTTCGGCCACCGTACCGCGGATCACCGAGGCATTGTCGCGGTACGCCGAGAGCACGCCGCCCGGGTTCTGTTCGTGCGTGTTACGGATCATCGCAAACAGCGATTTCTCCATCGCCTCGCCGTCGACCGTCCACGAGGCGTTAAAAATCTTGTGCCGGCAATGCTCCGAGTTCGCTTGCGCGAACATCATCAACTCAACGTCGGTCGGGTCACGGCCCAGTTGACCGTAGGCGGCGACGAGGTAATCGACCTCGTCCGACGACAAGGCCAAACCGAGACGCCGATCGGCCGCTCGGATGGCGGCGTGACCGTCCGTGCCGAGTGCCACGCGAGCCAACGGCCGTGGGGCCTCGTCGTGAAAAAGGCACTGCCCGGCATCGACAGACGGCAGTACGGCCTCGATCATGCGATCGTGCAGCGGTCCCGACAGTCGGGTCAGCGTATCCGCCGAGAGGGGCGCACCCGCCGTCAACACGTACACCGTGCCGCGCTCAATCCGCCGGACAGCGCTCAGGCCGCAGACGTGCGCAATATCGGTCGCTTTGGTCGACCACGGCGAGATGGTGCCGGGTCGGGGCGTGACCACGAGCTGCGCGGTACCCGTCGGCAGCGGATTCGCCACGTCGGACTCGAGCAGACGGCCCAACACCCGCGTCTGTTCCGGGTCTAATGCCCCAGCCACATCAACGAAATGCGTGAAAAAAGCCTCGACACGCTCAACCGTAGGTTCGACAGCCTGAAGGGCTGCGAGGAGCTTTTCGAGACGGAATCGGGAAAGGGCCGTAGCCCCAGGCAACACCAGCATCGGTTACTCGAATTGAAGCCGGGCGAGGCCGGCAGACCCCTAGTCTACCGCACCTCGGGCGCCCACCGGGGCGGCCTATTTACGGGGGGTGAGGTCCGGCGTCCCCGGCATGACCGGCATCGGAAACTGCGCGACATTGGAGCCGTCATAGGCACTAATCTTGCCGGGTCCGCTCTTTTTGACTTCGTCCACCCGCAGGATCGAATGCAGCGGCAACCACGTCCGGGAGACGCCCTCGAATTCGCTACGAATCCGCTCTTCGGAGGGGTCCACCACCACGGAGGAGCGGGTGTCGAATACAAAATCTTCGACTTCTAGAAACCCAAACAAGGTCCCGTGAGAGACTTTCTTGGCGTAAATCTCCCAGACCTTGCCTTCCCGAACGAACAACACCTTCAAAATGTGACTCGCTGCCATGCTTGCACTGCGCCGGAGAGTAAAGTGGACCCTATAGTAACTGGTGTACGGGTCATGCCGCTCACACTGCGAGTCATCGGCTCGCGTGCCCTAGCGCTCGGCGGGCGCGCAGCGCATACCTTTGGTCCGCACGGCGGCCGGGTGGGCCGTGGGCCGGACAATGACTGGGTCCTGCCGGATCCGGATCGGTTTGTCTCCTCGCATCACGCGCTGATTACGGTTGTCGACGGGCGCTACCACCTGTTGGACACGAGCTCCAACGGAACCTACGTCAACGGCGCGCGGGATGCGTTGGGTCGACACAGTGTTCACATTCTCATGGACGAGGATCGGCTCACAATCGGCGGCTACGAGATCGCCGTCGAAATCGGGTCGCGGGCAGACACCGACGTCGACGCCGCGCTAGCAACCCACCCGCCTCTACCCGTTGCCGACGTCTCCATCCCCGATCTCGGCGCCGCGCTCGACCTCGAAGGGTTACTGACACCCGGGGGCGCGACACCGTCCGGACCGCTGGCTCCGGAGGCCATCAGCGCCTTCTACCGTGCAGCCGGGCTCGCCGCCCCACCGGCGGATGCCGCAGAAAGCGTGCGGGTGCTGAGTCTCGCCGGTTTGCTGTTGCGCGAACTCACGACAGGGCTGGTGGCCGCCGCTCGAGACCGGCGCACGCGGGATTTGGAGGCGTCTGACATCACCACCGGGCGACTGGACCTGCGCCACGACCCGATCGGTCAGTCCACGTCCGTCGAAGAGGCCTTGGCACTGTTACTCGGCTCGGAACGCCGGCGACTCGTGCCCCCAGTGGAATCGGTCCGGACCGCGTTCAGCGCACTGGACGACGAGCGGCGCCTGGCCGTGGATGCCTCGCGAAGCGCGGTGGTCGCGCTCCTGCAGCGACTGGATCCTGCGATGATCGAGCAACGCTTCGGCAGCGGAGACAACGACGCGTCGGCCGCGCATTGTTGGCGACAGTTTCGCGCCCTCCATGCCCGCCTCGTCGCGGCCGACGGTTTGCCGACGACGTGGAACGACGATGTCGAGGCCGCGCTGAAACGCTTAAGCAAAGCGCCTCAGTGAGACCCGGCTACGGTTTGCGGCCGATACCCAATAAGGCGTAAAGCGGACAGAACGAGAGCCACCCCGTAACCAGCGGGATGATCCCGATCAGACCCCACCAACGCGCAGGTCCAGCGTAGACCAAAGCCAGCAGCACAATGCCGACGATCAGACGAATACTGCGGTCAATCCCACCGATGTTTTTGCGCATGATAGCGACTCCTTCGCGACTATTTCGAGGATGCTCGACGCGATCGATCCGGCGCACAAAACGACTCGTATAGCGCATCCATGACCCGTTGCGCCGGACCCGGCGCCAACGAATACCAGACCGTTTGTGCCTCTCGGCGCGCGACCACGACGCCCGACGCTCTGAGTAACGCAAGATGCTGCGACAGCGCTGACTGACTGAGCGCCACGCGCTCGTTAATCTCACCGACCGAACGCTCCCCGTCCACCAGCGAACAGAGCACGAGCAGGCGTTGTTCGTTGGCCAGAGCCTTCAGCAATTGGGCCGCTTGACCGGCGTGCGCTTGCACATCGGCGACCGAGGGTCGGGGGAGTTTTGCGAGCGATTTCGCCGTCGAACCCATAACGTCTCATCCGAATGACTGCTTACCGCTCACTGTAGCACTGGTGCAACCGGTCGATCGGATGTTTATACGTATTTGCTAATTTAGTTGTTTCTAATATAAGATGCCCCGAACGGATCACTGAGGGGCCGTCATGAACATTGATCGCGTCGTCGTTGCGTTTGCCGGCTGCGTGGTGCTCGCAAGCGTTGGGCTCGCCCATTACGTGGATCCACGTTGGCTGTGGGTGACCGTCTTTGTGGGTGCCAACCTCTTGCAATCTGCGTTCAGCGGCTTCTGCCCGCTCGCCCTGATCCTCAAACGCCTCGGTCTCGCACCGGGCACGGCCTTCCGCTGAGTACCCGCATGCGCCGCTATACTGCCCTGACCGTTATGCTCTTTCTCGCCGCCTGCGGCGACCATCCTGCCACCCCGGCGGCATCGCCGAGCGCTCCGCTCAACGCGGAAAAGGTTCGTGTTGAGACCGGCGCGAACGCCCGGCCGGTCGACGGGATCGTCGAAGCGGTGGATGAGGCGCTACTCTCCGCGCAAACGAACGGACGCGTCATCGCCATCGTGCATGACGTCGGCAGTGCCGTCCCCGCGGGTGCGGTGTTACTGCGCATCACGGGCACTGAACAGCAGGCGGGACTGCGCGCCGCTCAAAGCGGCGTCACGGGCGCGCAATCTGCGGCCGCCGAGGCGGCCGCTCAGTATGAGCGAGTCCGAGCCCTTTACGACGAACACATTGCCTCGAAGGCGCAATACGAGGCGGCGCTTGCCGCACGCGACCGCTCCGCTGCCGCTGCGGCTGCGGCCGAGAGCGCACTGTCGACCGCCCGCGAAAGCGTGGCCTATACCGAGGTGCGCGCACCCTTTGCCGGCATCGTCGGACGACGCCTGGTCGACGTGGGTGAAGCGGTTACCCCGGGTCGGCCGCTCGTGTCCCTGGTCTCGCCGAAAAAACTGCGGGTCAGTTTCAACATCCCCGCGTCCGTCGTCGACGCCGTTCGCGCGGCCGATCACGCTACCGTCCAATCCCTCCGGGGGGCCATCCCCGTTTCCCCCATCACAATCTACCCGGAGGCGGGGGGCGACACCGGTACCTTCCGCGCACGGGCTGACTTGCCTGCATCCGTGGATCTCGCACCGGGAACGCCCGTGCGCGTCGATGTGCCGACCCACGACGCCACGCACCTCTACGTCCCCGACAGCGCGATCGTGCACCGCAGCGAGATCACCGAGGTGTACGTCGTCGACGCACACGGCATGGCTACGCTGCGCTACGTACGGGTCGGCCGCTCCGACGGTCAACGGACGGAGATTCTCTCGGGACTCGCCGCCGATGAATCCATCGCCCTCGACACGGCTGCCGCGGCGCGCCAGATCGAGGGCCAGAGGCCATGAGTCCGTCCTTGGGTGTCTCCGGACGCATCGCCCGCTACTTCCTCGAAAACCGCTTAACGCCGTTACTCGCGGTCACCGCGTTGCTGGCGGGACTCTTCGCGGTGTCTGTCACGCCCCGTGAAGAGGAGCCTCAAATCGACGTCACGATGGCAAATGTCATCGTGCCCTACCCCGGCGCGAGCGCGGCACAAGTTGAACACCTCGTTGCGACTCCGATGGAAAAAGTGTTGTCGGAGATCAGCGGCGTCAAACACCTGTACTCGGTCTCACGCCCCGGCGTCGCCGTCCTCACCGTGCAGTTCGACGTCGGGGTAAAGCGCCAAGACGCGTTAGTACGCCTCTACAACACGGTGTACTCGAACGCGGATTGGCGTCCGGAGGGAACCGGGATACTCGCGCCGCTGATCAAGCCGAAGGGCATCGACGACGTGCCGGTACTCGGCCTAACCCTGTGGAGTCAGGACCCCACCATCGGTGCGCACGAACTCGGCGCGGTGGCCCGCGCACTCGGCTCCGAAATCCGGCGTGTGCCCGGTACCCGTAATGTGGACATCATCGGCGCCGAGCCCGCCGTCCTACGGGTCGATCTGGATCCCGCACGTCTCGCACGTGCGGGCCTCGCGATCGACGATGTCGCTGCCGCCCTCACCGCGGCCGGCGTCGCCCGTCAGGCGGGTGACGTGATCGATCAACAGCGTCTTGAACCGGTGCAGGCAGGGCACTTCCTCGCCCAGCGCGACGATGTCGCTTTGTTGGTGCTCGCCTACCGCGACGGACATCCCGTGTACCTAGACGACGTTGCGGTAGTCAGCGGCGCCCCGGCCGTCCCCACACGCTATGCCACCTTCGGTCGTGGCGCGGCCGCCGTGGCACGTGGACTATCTGACGTACGTTCCGCACCGGCCGTCACCATCGCGGTCGCGAAGAAGCCCGGGGCCAATGCGATCGATGTCACCTCGGCCGTATTAGACCGGATCCAACGCTTGAAAGGGGTCACGATCCCCGCTCACGTCGAAGTGACGACCAGCCGAAATTACGGCGTCACCGCGAACGATAAAGCGAAAAAGCTGATCGAGAAACTGCTCTTCGCGACCACCTCGGTCGTAATCCTAGTCCTGTTGGCCGTGGGACGCCGGGAAGCCGTGGTCGTCGGCGCCGCAGTGCTTGTTACCCTCGCCGCGACGCTGTTTGCGTCATGGGCGTGGGGTTTTACCATCAACCGCGTCTCACTCTTCGCGCTCATCTTTGCGATCGGCATCCTCGTGGATGACGCCATCGTCGTTGTCGAGAATGTCCACCGACACCTCGGCCGCGACGGTCGGTCGCTGACGGATACGATTGCGCAGGCGGTCGACGAGGTCGGTGGCCCCACCATCCTCGCCACCTTTACGGTCATCGCAGCGCTCTTGCCGATGGCGTTCGTGTCGGGACTGATGGGACCTTACATGAGCCCGATCCCCATCAACGCGAGCATGGGGATGCTGCTGTCGCTCGCCATCGCACTTATTTTTACGCCCTGGCTGTGTCGCAAGGTGTATGCATCGGTCTCGGCCAGCGACGTGCATTCCGGCGAATCGAGCATGGATCGGACGATACACAGCGTCTACGAGCGCATCGTCCGCCCTTTCTTGGACGTCACTGTCGGCCGTGCGCGCCGACACCGTCTCTACCTAGGCATCGTCGTTGCCATCGGTGTCGCGGTGGCCCTCGCCGCCGTGCAACTTGTCGTCCTCAAAATGCTGCCTTTCGACAACAAGTCGGAGTTTCAGGTGGTGGTCGACATGCCGGAGGGCACGACGCTCGAGGACACACACCGCGTTTTGGATGGCCTCGCCGCGATCGTACGCAGCGTCCCGGAAGTCACGGATTGGCAGTCGTATGCCGGCACCTCGGCGCCGATCAATTTCAACGGGCTCGTCCGCCAGTACTATCTGCGCGCAGACGCCCAGCAAGGCGACTTGGTCGTTAACCTCGTCGACAAGTCGCAACGTAGCCGCAAGAGTCACGACATCGCCCTCGCACTGCGGCCGCGTTTGGCCGCGGAAGCGCGCCGACTGGGCGCACGCAGCGTCCAAGTGATTGAAGTGCCTCCAGGACCGCCGGTCCAGGCGCCGCTGGTCGCCGAAGTCTACGGCGCCGATCGGCCGGAACGTCTTGCGATCACCCGCGCCGTACGCCGTCTGTTCGACCAAACACCCGATATCGTCGATACCGGCGATACGCTCGTCGCGGCTGACGCTACCCAACGGGTGTTGAGCGTTGATCGCGCCCACGCCGCCACACTCGGCGTGCGACAGCAGTCCGTGGTGTATAGCCTGGCCGCGGGCCTCGGCGGCCTGGTGCCGGCGTACCTACACCCGGGCGCCGAAGAAGACCCCATCGGGATACGCCTCGGACTCTCGACCGCCGACCGTACCGGGCTGGAGGCGGCCCTCGCGCTGCCCGTCCACACCGAGAAAGGCACGGTCCCCCTGTCGGAGGTCGTGCACAGCCAAACCCTCCCGTGGGACGGGGCGCGCTTTCATAAGGATTTGTTGCCGGTGGAATACGTGACCGGCGATATGGCCGGCCGACTGGACAGTCCGCTGTACGGCATGTTCCGCATTGGCTCCCAGATCGCGCAAACGCGCCCCGGCGGTGTGGCCGTTCGTCAAAATTACGTCGCAGCGCCAACGACCATCACCGATGCCACCGTTCGCTGGGACGGCGAATGGACGATTACCTATGAGACCTTCCGAGATATGGGACTGGCCTATTCGGTGGGCTTGGTTCTCATTTACCTGTTAGTGGTCGCACAGTTTGGTTCGTATGGCATTCCGCTGGTGATCATGGCGCCCATTCCCCTGACGATCATCGGCGTCATGCCAGGACACGCGTTGCTCGGCGCGCAATTCACCGCCACATCGATGATCGGAATGATCGCTCTGGCCGGGATCATCGTCCGTAACTCGATCTTGCTCGTGGACTTCATCAATTCGGCGATCGCTGCTGGCACACCGATGGCCGATGCCGTGGTCCAAGCCGCCGCCATACGCACGCGACCCATTCTGTTGACCGGCATTGCGGCGATGACGGGTGCGTTTTTCATCATCGATGATCCTATTTTCAACGGATTAGCGATCTCCTTGATCTTCGGCATTTTGGTCTCGACCGCTCTGACACTCGTTCTCATACCCGTATTGTATTTTGGCTATTTACGCCGGTCCGCGCAGCACGCTGACGGTCATCACTGAGAGGGCTCTTCTAATGGCTCAACCCGTCATTCTGGGTGCCGGCGTCGGTGAGAGTACGGGACCTATGGCGTCCGGACGGCACAAACATCGCATTCAGTGGATCACCAACGCGACGATCATGCCTGTCGACACAAACGTCGTGCAGGCCGACGACCGGCATCCTCTCGGAGCGATTCGCCGCTTACATGCAGAGCCTTCCGGGTGGGTTCAGCGCGGCCGGTGGATCCAACTTGCGAAAACGGCTTTCGAAACATACGTCCTCAGCAAGGTCCGCTCCGCATCGTTATCGCCGACTGCTGAGACCGACGTCTTCACGGCGCCGGGCATTTGCGTCGCTGAAGGAACGCGCGCCATAAAACGAGTGATTGTGGGGTCTCTGCTCGGCATTGCGTTCGCGACCCACGCGCAGGGCGAAACGTTGGATGACGCACTGCGGATGGCGAAACAGGGCAATGCATCAATCGCGATGGCCGCCGATTCGGCGGCAGCGGCGTGGGCGGACGTCGCCGCGGCCGAACGATCCCGTTTACCGACCCTAGGCGCGGATGCATCCTGGTCACGACTGGCGCACTCCCCGATGTTGGATATGCAAACGCCGCAAGGCCGTCTGCAATCGCCAGCCATTTTCCGTGACGACCAAATGAAGAGCGCTGGCGCGACCATCCTGTTGCCCCTCTACACCAGCGGCAGACTGTCGAGCGCCATCGCCGCGAGTCGCGCCCAAGCCGACGCAGCCGAGTCGCTCGCAAACGGCACGGTCCTCGACATTCAGTTGACCGTCGTCACGGCTTACTTGGACGTTCTGCGCGCTCGGGCCGCTGTTGGTGTCGCAGAGAATCGCGTCCGGGCGCTGACGGCGCATGCGCGAACCGTAGATGCGCTATACGAGCAGCAAGGCGTTCCGAAAACGGACCGTTTAGCGGTGGAAGTGGTCCTTGAGAATGCGCGCGCGGATGCACTACAAGCCCAGAATAGGGTCCGGACGGTGGAAGCGTATTACAACGACCTACTCGGTCAGCCATTGAACCGTGTTCCGGATCTGGCAGAGCCCAGCACCGAACTGGCCGTCGGCCACGGTGACCTTAAGGTCCTAACGGAGGAGGCGTGGGACCGCCGTCCAGAGCTCAAGGCGCTCGAGGCGCAACGGGAGGCACTGACGGAGAGTGCCAAGATGGTGCGCGCTGAAACGCTCCCGCAGTTTGGCGTGCGAGCCGGTTGGCAACACGTGGAGACGCAGATTTTGGACCGTAGTGATATTGCCTCCGTCGGTGTCGGCTTCGAGTGGAAGCTCTTCGATGGTGGCCAAACGGCGGCGCGAGTGTCGTCCATGCGCTTCCGCGCCCGCGCGGTTCAACGTCAGTGGGAGGAAGCCCGTAACAGCATTAGCCGTGAAGTCGATGACGCCCTGCGCGGACTGAGCGACGCTAAGGCACGCTGGGAGACCGGCACGCGAGCGGTTGCGGCAAGCGAAGAAAACCTGAAACTGGCCACTCGCCTCTATGAAACCGGTCTCGCGACCAATACCGTCGTGCTCGACGCCACCGCAGGGGATGCCGAAGCCCACTTACGCGAAGCGGCCGCCCGCTACGATGTGGCGCTCTCGAACTACCGGATTCGTCACGCGCTCGGTCGCCTGTAACGGCGGCCGAGGCATATCACGCCTTTCGGACGAACTCCGACTTAAGCTTCATATCCCCGAAACCTTCAATCCAGCAGTCGATATTGTGATCCCCATCCGTCAGGCGGATGTTCTTGACCTTCGTGCCGGACTTCAGTGCCGATGAGGCCCCTTTAACTTTAAGGTCCTTGATCACGGTGACGGAATCACCGTCTGCTAACACGGTCCCGTTCGCGTCCTTGTGAACCACCACATCGTCATCCGACGCCGCGACTGCCGCCGCTTCGCCCCCGGTCCACTCGTGCGCACACTCGGGACAGACGAACTGCACGCCGTCGTGATAGGTGTACGTCGATGCGCATTTTGGGCAGGGCGGAAGCACGTCAGTCATGAGTCTTGTTCCGATCGCAGGGAGCGCGGAGCATAGCGAACCTAAGCCGCTGAGGGCATCGGAATTTTCCACCGTTGAGCGCAACGCCAGTGAGGCTGCCACTCCGGGTCGGACACGCGTGGCGCAGACGCGCCGACTTAAGGATGGCTCGTTTTCCAAGTCATGGCGTCGCGGTGTATCATTCGGGGCTGCTCTGGCGATATTTGTTGCCAGTTCGCAACAAGGAGGCGGCGCGAAAAGGGGGTTTCGCGCGCGACGTGGCGCAGCCCGGTGCGGGCCTGCTCCGCCCGCTTGCCGTTGCGATAGTCGAATCAGAAATGTCCGGGGAGGACACACGATGAACTCAAAACTGTCTTACGCGATTGCCGCCGTCCTGAGCGGTCTCGTGTCGGCCACTGCGGTCGCCGCTGACAACGACACTCTCGATGAGGTGATCGTTACCGCGCAGCGCCGTTCAGAAAGCATGCAGAATGTGCCCATCTCAATGCAGGCGTTCACGGAGCGCGCGCTCGACGAACTGCACGTGCAGACTTTCGATGACTACATCAAGTATCTGCCGAACGTGTCGTCCGCCAACAACGGTCCGGGCCAAAACGAAATCTTCATGCGCGGCTTGTCCGCCGGTTCACAGCCCAGCCAAGGTTCGGGCACGACGGCTGCATTCCCCAACGTGGCGATCTACTTGGACAACCAGTCCGGTCAGCTGCCGGGTCGTAATCTCGACGTTTACGCCGCCGACTTGAATCGCATCGAAGTGCTTGAAGGCCCGCAGGGCACACTTTTCGGCTCGGGCGCTGAAGCCGGCATGGTGCGTTACATCACCAACGAGCCGAAGCTCGGCACGTTCGAGGGCAGTTTCAAGGGTGGCTACAGCGCCACCGCTCACGGCGATCCGAATTCCAACGTGACCGCCGTCATCAACTTGCCGCTCGGCGATAAGTTCGCCGTACGTGCCGTGGTCTACAACGACCAACGCGGCGGCTACATCGACAACGTGCCGGCGACCTTTACCCGTAAGAACACGGACGTTGGCATTCATTACGCCAATTATCCGGCTGACGCGAACGGCAATTGCCCCGACGGCAAGGCCAATAACGGCTATTGCGTGCCGCCGGGCTCGCCGTCCGTCAACAATAATTCCATTGCCGGCAAGGCCATCAATCCGGCCTCCTACAAGGGTATCCGCGTTTCCGCCAAGTACCAGTTCAACGAGGACTGGGATGCGCTGATCACGCAGACCTATCAGAACCTCGACACGGCCGGCGTGTTCTACCAGCAGCCGTACGGATCGGACGGCGAAAAGCTCCAGCCGCTGCAGGTCACGCTCTTTAACCCGGCGTATAACCACGACCAGTTCGAGAGCACCGCGTGGACGGTGAACGGTAAGGTCGGCGCACTGAAGGCGGTCTACACGGGCGGCTATTTGGTCCGCAACGTCAGCCAAGTCAGCGACTACACGAACTACTCGCGTGGCGTATACGCGGATTACTACCAGTGCTACGGCGCGCACACCGGCCCGAGTGGTGCATCGCTGCCGTCGACGTGCTTCTCGCCGTCGGTCATCTGGCGCTCGGTGGAGCGTAACGAGCATCTTCAGCACGAATTCCGTCTGTCCACGCCGGACGACTGGCGCTTGCGCGCAATTGGCGGTGTCTATTACGAGGACAACAAGCTCGCCGATCAGTCCGACTGGCGCTACAAGACGGTTCCGGCCTGCTCCTCGACCGTGACCGACGGTTGCTTCACCCCCATCGGCACGGTACCGGGCACCACCGTCGTCAACCCAGGTGTTCGCGATGCGAACAGCTCGTTCTATCAGGACGACGTTCGCGAAGTGAAGCAGACCGCGTTCTTCCTGTCGGTGGATTACGATCTGATTCCGAAGGTGCTGACCGCGACGGTCGGTACCCGCCACTTCACCTTCGACAACTCGTTGAAGGGCGACGTTGCCAACAGCTTCTTCTGCTTTGAGCAGGGCAATCCGGCTGGCGGTTGCCAGCAGGGCTATAACCTCGATTCGAAGCACCTGTCCGGATCAGAATCCGGCTGGAAGAGCCGCGCGAACCTGACCTGGCACATCACCCCCGACATGATGGTCTACTACACCTTCAGTCAGGGCTTCCGCCCGGGTGGCTTCAATCAGAACGGTGGTGCGCTTCACGCGTACGGCACCGACGGTGTCGCCCAATACGCCGTGCCGACGTCCTACACGTCGGACAAGCTCGACAACAACGAAATCGGTTGGAAGGCCGAGTTCCTCAACCACCGCCTGCAGTGGAACGGCGCGTTCTACAAAGAGAAGTGGGACAACGTGCAGATCGCGCTGTTCAACCCGGGCCTCGTGGGCAACGTGTTCTACAACTCGAACGGACAGAACTTCGATTTGCAGGGTCTGGAGACCTCGCTGGTTTACCGCCCCATCGGCGGACTGACCTTCCAGGCCGCCGCGTCGTGGAACCAGAGCAAGCAAGTGAACTCGCCGTCGTTGATCGACAACAACCCCGCCAGCAACAACTACGGCCACCCGATCACGACCAACTGTGATTCGACCGGCAGTAACTGCGTGGCCGTGTCGAACGTCTACGGCCCGCCGGGCTCGCCGACGGCGGATTCACCACCGCTGCAGTTCAGCATCCGTGCGCGTTATGACTTCTCGCTGAGCGATTCTCTGTTGGCATTTGCGCAGGTGGGGGCGTCACACGTCGGACACTCCTACACGCAAGCGGGCGCCAACCCACCGCTGACGACGGGTGACCCGATCACCACCGGGCGTCTGCGCTTTGAGGATCCGGCCTACACGACATTTGATGCGTCGTTTGGCATCTCGAAGGATCAGTGGATGGTGTCCGTGTTTGGCGAAAACCTCGGCGACTCCCATGCGGCGGTCTTCACGAGCACCGACCAGTTCATCGTGGCTCAGACGCCACTGCGCCCCCGCGTGATCGGGGTCTCGGTGGAGTACAAGTTCTAACGAAACACCCCCGTTTGGTGTGGGCTTAGAACCACGGAGAGGCCGGCGCAAGCCGGCCTTTTCGTTTGTGGGCCTTGCCCAGTTCGGGGCCCCAACGTACCGTGCAGTGACTCGTACGTCAGGACTCACCCGTATGCGCCGGAAAATCACGATAGGCTTCCTCACGTCGGTGTTGGTCATCGGGATCCTCGCTGTACGCATAGGGCCCGGCATCGTTGAACGGGGTGAGAACAAAGTCGCCGGAACGTCCGCTCGCACGTCCAACGAATCCGCCGCCGTCCATGCATCGATCTTTATTGCGGACATGCACGGCGATACGCTGCTCTGGCAGCGTAGCCTGCTGAGCCCGAGCGATCGCGGGCACATCGACCTGCCGCGCTTGCGTCGCGGCGGCGTCGCACTGCAAGTTTTCTCGTCCGTCTCCCAAGTGCCTCGCGGCATCAACTACCAAGCGAATGCGCCGACGGATTCGCTGTGGGCGCTGGCCATGCTGCAATTGCAGCCGCCGTCCACCTGGATCTCCCCCCTCGGGCGTACGCTCTACCACGCCCGTAAACTGCAGGACGCGGTGGCGGCGAGCAACGGGCAACTCGTTCGTATTCAGACCCGTGACGAATTGAATGCATTAGTCGCCGCTCGGCGTGATCGGCCTGACGCTGCCCCGATAGGCGTATTGTTTTCTGTGGAAGGGTTGCAGAATTTGGAAGGCAATATCGCTAATCTCGACCGGCTCTACGATGCCGGCGTCCGCATGGCAGGCTTGGCGCATTTTTTCGACAATGAGGTCGCGGGATCCATGCACGGCCTCGCCAAAGGCGGGTTAACGCCGCTCGGTCGACAGGTGGTCCGCGCGATGGAAGCGCGCGGCATCGTGATCGACATTGCCCACGCCAGTCACGCGACCGTCGCCGACGTACTCGCGATGGCCACTCGACCGGTGGTCTCAAGCCACGGGGGCGTACGCGCTACCTGCGCCGAGAATCGCAATCTCACGGATGACGAAATTCGGGGTGTGGCCCGTACGCACGGCGTGATTGGCGTGGGCGTGTGGGACGCTGCGGTGTGCGGGACCGAACCCAAGGATACGGCACGCGCCATGCGCCACATCCGCGATCTGGTGGGCATCGACACCGTGGGGCTAGGCACCGATTTTGACGGGGCGATCACCGCCGGCTACGACAGCAGCCGCATCGAACTGATTACCCAAGCCCTACTGGACGAGGGGTTTACGCACGCGGAGATCGCGCAAGCGCTGGGCGGCAACACGCTGCGCGTACTGCGTGAGGTGTTGCCCGCAGCGGCTACGGTGCCCCGCCCAGCGCCTTAACCAATGCCAAGTGCGCTTGCAGCCGGCGGCTGTTCACGTTGATCAATGCCGTGTTCGCGCTGAGCGCCGTTCCTTCCGCGATGACGACGTTGAGATAGCTCACCGTCCCGGCGCGGTATTGATTCTCGGTGGCCTTTAAGGTCGCCTGAGCGGCTTCTGCGGCACGGCCATCCGCTTCGGACTCCACCGCCAGCGCCTTCAGATTGGCCAGCGCGTCGTCGACCGATTGGAATGCACCGAGTACGGTAGTACGGTAATTCGCCACGGCCACGTCGTAATTGGCGCGCGCTTGCAGCGACTGTGTAATGCGCGTGCCGCCGGACAAAATGGATTCCGCTAATTGCGGTCCGAACGTCCAATACTCCGCAGGCACCTTGAAGAGATTCTTCCAAGCCGACCCCGAGTAGCCCGCCGTGCCCGTAAGGGACAGCGTCGGAAACCACGCGGCTTGCGTAATGCCGATCTGCGCATTCGCCACCACGACGCGCCGCTCAGCCGCCGCCACATCCGGCCGTCGCTCCAACAAGGATGCCGGCATCGCCGTCGGCAGTTCTGGCAACGTCGGCAGCGTCGCGCGGGAGTCCAACGTCAAGGCCTCCGGCGTCCGGCCCGTCAACACGGCGATGGCATGCTCCAAGACCGCTCGCTGGGCGATGAGGTCGGCATACTGCGCTTCCGTCGTGGCGAGGGTCGATTCGGCCTGCGTAACGTCTGTGCTCACGGCCACACCGGCCGCGTAGCGATTGCGGGTAATCTGCAGCGAACGCCGGTAGCCGTCGAGCGTCGTGGCATACAGGGCGAGACTGCCGTCCAACGCGCGTAACTGAACGTAGTCCGTGGCTAGCTGGGCCGCGATCGACAATTTAGCCGCTGCCAAATCCCCGGCGCTCGCATCAATGGTGGCATGCGCGCTCTCGAGTCCACGCCGTAACTTGCCCCAGAGGTCGATTTCCCAACTGGCCGTCAAACCGGTCCGGTCTTGTGTTTGCGCGGTCACCGACGACAGCGGCACGTTGGCGGCAACCGCACCACGCGAGCGCACCGTACTGCCGGATGCAGACACCGTCGGCAAGAGCGCCCCGTAGCCTTCCGCCATTAAAGCGCGGCTGGAACGCCACGTCGCCTCAGCGGCGGCGATCGTCGGGTTAGCCTTTTCCGCATCCGCCTCGAGATCGTTCAGCACCGAATCCCCGTATACCGTCCACCACTCGCCGCGTGGCTGATCGTCGCGGGGCTGGGCCGGCTGCCACGCCTCTTTGAACGTGGCGGGCACATCGAGCGATGGCCTATGGTAGTTGGGGCCGGCTGCGCACGCCGACAGAACAGAGGCAACCGTAACCACTAAAAGCGATCTCGCAGAAATCATGCACCCTCCGACAGGGGCGACTGGGCTCGAGCCTTCGCGCGTCGAACGCGCCAACGATCGAGTCCAAGGTAAATAACCGGGGTTGTGTAAAGAGTCAGGACCTGACTCAGCAAAAGGCCACCGACGATGGCAACGCCGAGCGGCTGGCGCATCTCCGTACCGTCACCCTGGCCGAACGCTAGGGGCAATGCACCCGCAGCGGCCGCGACCGTGGTCATCAGAATGGGGCGGAAACGGCGTACGCACGCCTCCAAAATCGCAGACCGAGGATCAAGACCCTCGTCGCGCTCCAGCTGTATCGCGACGTCAATCATCATGATCGCGTTCTTCTTCACAATACCAATCAGAAGAATGACGCCAATCAACGCAATGAGCGTGAAATCGAATCGGGTCGCCAGTAGGGCCAGCAAAGCACCCACGCCGGCTGACGGAAGCGTCGACAAAATCGTGATCGGATGGAGCGTGCTTTCGTACAACATGCCCAGAATGAGGTACATCGCAACAATGGCGCCCAAAATGAGCCATGGGTTGTTCTGGGAGGCAGACTGATACAGCTTCGCACTGCCCTGGAAACTGCCTTGCACGGTCGGCGGGGCGCCGAGACTGGCGAACGCGCGCTCAATCGCCTTCGAGGCCGTCGACATCGCGACTCCCGCCGCCAAATTGTAGGAAATGGTGGATGCTGGGAATTGACCTTGATGATTGACTGCCAGGGGCGACGTGGCCGGCCTGACGTCGGCGATGGCCGGCAACGGCACTTGCTTACCGCCCGTAGACTGAAATTGCACCGACGAGAGCGCATCGGGACTTTCAAGGTAACGGGGAGCGGCCTCCATCACCACGTGGTACTGATTCAACGGGTTATAAATCGTCGCGACTTGCCGCTGACCAAACCAATCGTAGAGCGTCGCATCGACGGTCTGGAAGCTGACCCCGAGCCGCGCAAGGCTATCGCGGTCAAACGTCGCCCGCGTCTCCAAGCCCTTGTCCTGACTGTCCGTATTGACGTCCGCAATCTCCGGCAGTACCGACAACGCTGCGCGAACTTTGGGTTCCCATGCGCGGAGTTCCTCTAACGAATCAGCCTGCAGCGTGTATTGGTATTGCGAATTACTTTGGCGCCCCCCCGTCCGCACGTCTTGGGCTGCTTGCAGGAACAGGCTAGCGCCGGGTTCATGCGCCAATTTCGGACGCAGACGGGCAATCACCTGATCCGCGCTCACGCCACGTTCGCGCACCGGCTTCAAGGCGACAAAAACGAAACCGCCGTTGCGTTGTCCACCACCGGTGAACGCACCGACGTTCGCGACGGCAGGATCCGCCTTCACGATCGCGACAAAGCGCTTCATCTTTTCCTGCATGGCCTGGAACGAGAGGCTTTGATCGCCCTGGACACCACCCATGAGGCGTCCGGTATCTTGCTGCGGCAGAAAGCCTTTAGGCACGACGATGTACAGGTAGACGTTCAGAGCGACCGTCGCGGCGAGCAATAACATCACGATTCGACCGTGATCCAGAGCCCATTCCAGTGTGCGACGGTAATCGCCCCGCGTTCCATCGAACCAACCCAAAAACCCGGTCGACTTCGATTCCGTCGTCTTACGACGGCGTGCCGTCACAATTTGGGAAATCATCATCGGCGTCGTGGTTAATGACACGATGAGTGAGGCCAGCACGGCGACCGATAACGTAATACCGAATTCGCGGAACAGTCGGCCCTGCAAACCCGGCATAAACAAGATCGGCGTAAAGACGGCGATCAGGGAAAGACTCATTGCGACGACCGTAAAGCCAACCTCGCGCGCTCCGCGGAAGGCTGCCTCGCGAGGCGGCATACCGTTCTCCACGTGGCGAACGCTATTCTCGAGAACGACTACGGCGTCATCCACCACAAAGCCGGTCGCCACGGTAAGCGCCATGAGCGAGAAGATATTTAAACTGAAATGCAGCAGATAAATGACGCCGAACGTCGCGAGCAACGACACAGGCACGGCAATCACCGGCACCAACGAGGCGCGCCAATCGCCGAGAAACAGCCATGTGGTGAGCACAACCAGCAATACCGCGAGCAGCAGCGTGCGCTCCACTTCCCTCAAGGAACCCTTAATGGACACGGTGGCATCCACCATGACGTCTAATTTCGCCGCCGCGGGAATCGCCGCCCGAATTTGCGGCAAGACATCGCGGATCCGTTGTACGGTCTCCACCGTATTGGCGTTCGGCTGCCGCATCACTTGAATCAAGATCGCAGGAACGCCGTTGGCTAGGCCCGCATTACGCGTGTCCTGCACCGAATCCACGACCGTTGCTACGTCACCGACACGGACCGCAGCACCCTTCGAGTAACTGATAATCGTGGGTATATAGTCCGACGCGGTATGGGCCTGGTCGTTCGCAAGCACCTGCCACCGCTTATCGCCAGACTCGACGACACCTTTAGGCCGATCGACATTGGTCTGGGCAATGCTCGCGCGCACCTGCTCCGGCGAAATCCCTTCGTGCGCTAACGCGACCGGGTCCAGTTCCACTCGAACCGCCGGCAGTGAACCGCCGCCCGGATTGGCTTGGCCGACTCCACTCAGCTGCGACAGCTTCTGGGCGACGACCGTTGAGGCTATGTCGTACAAGTCGCCGAGGGGAATCGTGTCGGAGGTCATCGCAATGACCATGATCGGCGCGTCTGCCGGGTTCAGCTTTCGCCAGGTCGGGTTACTCGGCAATGCCGTCGGTAACAGCGCGCGTGCCGCGTTAATGCCCGCCTGAACATCGCGAGCCGCACCATCGATGTCCCGCGTTAGATCGAACTGCAGCGTGACTCGGGTACTGCCGAGCGAGGAGGACGACGTGATCTCGTTGACACCTGCAATTCGACCCAACGTCCGCTCCAGCGGAGCGGCGACTGTCGAGGCCATCGTCTCTGGGCTCGCGCCGGGTAGATTTGCAGACACTGAGATCGTGGGCGTGTCGATCTGCGGCAAGGCAGACACCGGCAGACCGAAATACCCCAATACCCCGGACAGCGCCACGCCAAGGGTGAGGAGCGTAGTTGCGACCGGCCGTTCAATGAACGGCCGGGACAGGTTCCACACTGTCTTTTCAGTCGTCACGCCGACAGCACCACCGCGCCGCGGCCACGCAGACGGCGACTCAGGCGATCAAACGCCAGATAGATCACCGGCGTGGTGTAGAGCGTCAGGACCTGTGACACCAGAAGACCACCGACCATCGTCAGACCGAGCGGATGACGCAGTTCCGCGCCTACGCCCGAGCCGAGCATCAGCGGCAATGCGCCGGCTAGAGCAGCCACCGTCGTCATGAGGATGGGTCGCAACCGTAGACGGCAAGCCTGGCGGATCGCTTGCAGTGGCTCCATTCCTTCGTTGCGCTCTGCGGCGAGCGCGAAGTCGATCATCATGATCGCATTCTTTTTGACGATTCCGATGAGCAAGACAATACCAATGATCGCAATGATGCCGAGATCCGTCCGAGCGATGAGCAAGGACAGCAATGCACCGATACCGGCCGATGGGAGCGTGGACAGAATCGTCACTGGATGAACGTAGCTCTCGTACAGCACACCGAGGACGATGTACATCACGATGATGGCGGCAATGAGCAGCCACACGGTGCTCGACAGCGATGACTCAAACGCCAGCGCCGCACCCTGGAAGCTCGTGGAAATACTCGCCGGCAATTGGAGCTTCGTCTGCGTCGCCCGTATCGCCTCTACGGCCGCACCCAGCGAAACACCAGGCTGGAGATTGAACGATACGGTAGCCGCGGGGAACTGGCCCAGATGACTCACTGCGAGCGTCGTAGGCTTCTCCACGACGCGCGCGATACTCGAGAGCGGTACAGGGCCCGCGCTGCCGGCCACGTACAAGCGGCTCAGCGCATCCATGCCGAGAGTATCGTCGGGACGAGACTCTAAGATGACACGATAGGTGTTCGCTTGCGTAAATACGGTCGAGATCAAGCGCTGACCGTAAGCGTCATACAGCGCGTTATCGATGCCCGCGACCGTGACCCCTAACCGACCGGCGTTGACACGATCAATGTCCACGTACGCTTGGAGACCTTCGTCTTGTATGTCGCTCGCCACATCCGCCAAGAGTGGCGACTGCTGCAATGCCTGGACGAGGCGCTTGGTTTCGCGGGACAGTTCCTCGCTGCTCGGATCCTCAAGCGTGAACTGATATTGGGTGCGCGACACGCGATCTTCGATCGTCAAGTCCTGCACGGGCTGCAGGTAAAGCCGAATGCCAGCCACCGCCTTCGCCCGGTCGGCCAAATGCGCCATCACCGTGGCAACATCAGCACGAGTGCCGTGCGGCTTTAGTTCAATCTGCATACGACCGGCGTTTAACGTCGCATTGACGCCATCGACGCCGATGACGGACGCAATACTGTCCACCGCCGGGTCGGCGAGCAGCGAATCGGCCAATGCGGCCTGACGTTCCGACATGGCGCTAAACGAGATGGTTTGCGGCGCTTCCGTCAGCGCTTGGATCGCGCCCGTATCCTGTAAGGGGAAAAATCCCTTCGGCACCACAACGTACAGAACGATAGTGAGCACAAGCGTCGCCACGGCGACCAAGAGCGTCGCGCGTTGGCGTTGCAGCACCCAATCCAAAGAGCGCGCATAAAGGTCCGCAAGGCGTTCAAACCCACGCCCCAAAGCCGCCATCGCCGGCGACTCCTCGTGCAGTTCATGCTTTGACAGCAATCGGGCGCACATCATCGGCGTCAACGTCAGCGAAACGATCGCCGACAACACGATCGAGACCGCCAAGGTGATCGCAAACTCACGGAAGAGGCGACCGACGACCTCCTGCATGAACAGCAATGGAATCAGTACCGCGATGAGACTGACCGTCAACGAAATGATCGTGAATCCAATCTGCTTCGCACCTTTGAGTGAGGCTTGTAGCGGGCTCTCCCCTTCTTCCAGGTAGCGCGCGATGTTTTCGATCATGACGATGGCATCGTCGACGACGAAGCCCGTCGCGATGGTCAGCGCCATAATCGTCAGATTGTTGATGGAAAATCCGGCAAGGTAGATCGCGCTGAACGTACCGATCAGCGACACCGGCACAACGACACTGGGAATCAACGTCGCCGGCAGATTGCGCAGAAACAGGAAAATCACGAGTACGACAAGGCCGACGGACAGTGCGAGCTCGAACTCAACATCGTGAACCGAGGCCCGGATCGTGGTAGTTCGATCCGACAGCACCCGTAGATGGATGGCCCCAGGCATAGAGGCTTCCAACTGAGGCAGCATGGCCCGAATACGATCCACCGTCTGGATCACATTGCTGCCCGGTTGGCGCTGCACGTTCAGGATAACCGCGGGCACCGTATGCCCATCGAGGCTTGCCCACGCCGCCAACTTGGCGTTTTCGGCCGAATCAATAATTCGAGCAACGTCCGAAAGACGCACTGCAGCGCCGTTATGGTAAGCGATGACGATGTGTTTATAGTCGTCAGCCGTCTGTAACTGGTCATTCGCGTCTAGGGTCGATGCGCGTGATGACCCGTCGAAACTGCCCTTTGCCTGATTGACGTTGGCCGCTCCAATCGCGGAGCGCAGGTCCTCCAACGTCAGCCCATTCGATGCCAGTGCCAAAGGATCGGCCTGCACGCGGACCGCGGGACGCTGGCCGCCGCCGATGGTCACAAGGCCCACGCCGGAGACTTCAGATAATTTCTGCGCCAACCGCGTTTCGACGTAGTCCTCAATCTTCGGCAGCGGTAGCGTTTCGCTCGTCACCGCAAGCGTCAAGATCGGCGCGTCGGCCGGGTTGACCTTCGCATAGGTCGGCGGCATCGGTAGATCGGTCGGCAGGAACGATCCGGCCGCATTGATCGCTGCTTGCACTTCTTGCTCGGCGACGTCCAGCGTTAAGTCGAGCGTGAAGCGCAAGGTAATGACTGACGCGCCGCCTGAGCTCGTCGAGGTCATCTGCGTCAGCCCTGGCATCTGACCGAACTGTCGCTCCAACGGCGCGGTGATCGCGCTGGTCATCACGTCGGGGCTGGCACCCGGGTACAACGTTGTAATTTCAATCGTCGGATAGTCCACTTCCGGCAACGCGGAAATCGACAATCCCCAATAGCCCAGAAAGCCAGCGAGGACCAACGCGACCGTCGCCAGCGTGGTGGCGACGGGCCGCTCAATAAACAGGCGCGACGGATTCACGGCGTCGTTGCGCCTTGGGCACGCTCGGCAGCCCGGCGCTTACGCCAAGCCTCACGGGCAGCTTCGTCGGGCGGACCGCCCGCCCCATTGGCACCCTCGCGATGCCAATGCGGCTCGGCAGACGCTGCCCCTGAGGACGCCTCGTGCGCTGCCGCGGTCGGCGCGGCGCCCGCTTTTTCGGATGACGCTCGAGCCGATCCCGCACTGACCACACCATCCCAATGGCCGTGTCCGCGCGCTGAGGCGGGGTTCGGAGCGTCGCGCGCGGGTTCAATCTTTGAGCCATCGTGCAGCTTGTCGGTGCCGTCGATGACGACCTGATCACCCACCGCGAGGCCCTTCACAATCGCCACGCGGTCGGCGTTCTGCGGTCCCATGGTGACCACACGCACGCTCACTTTCCGGTCGGGTCCCACGAGGTAGACGTAGTCGCCAGGCGTTCCGTGTTGCACCGCCGTCAGTGGGATCAGAACTTGATCGTTCAAGCGATCTAAGGTGACCCGAGCGTTCACAAACTGATTGGGTAACAACGCACCGTCGCGGTTGTCGTAGATCGATTTAAATTTGACCGTACTGGTAGTGGGGTCGACCACGTTATCCGCGCTCTCCACATGCCCGCGAGCAAGGAGCGTTTTACCATCGCGGTCGTAAGCGTCGACCGACTGAAGGTCTCCCTGCCGCAACTTCTTCACCAGTTGGGGCGCGCGCTCCGCAGGCACCGCAAAGGTGACGTTGATGGGCTGTGTCTGCGTTAAGACCACGACACCGGTGGTATCCGCTGCGTGCACCATATTACCGACGTCAACTTGCCGTAGGCCAACGCGACCCGATATCGGGGCACTAATGTGCGTCCAGGACAAATTGAGACGTGCGGTTTCGACACTGCCACGGTCCGTCAATACGACGCCTTCGTACTGGTGTACGAGGGCTGCTTGGTCGTCTACCTGTTGCTTGGCAATGGAGTCCTGACCGAGGAGCGTGTTGTAGCGCTCCAAATCGACCTTGGCGCTCTCCAATAACGCCTCATCGCGCGCCAGTTGCCCTTCAGCTTGCTTCAACGCGGCCTGGAATGGACGCGCATCCAGATCCGCCAGCACGTCGTGCTCGCGCACTTCAGAACCTTCTTTAAAGCGGATCCGCTCCAGAAGACCATCCACACGCGCGTGAACGACGACCGAATTACGGGCCGTCACGGAGCCTAGGACGTCCAAGGTCACGTCGATGGATCCAGACTGCGCCACCGCGGTACGCACCGGTACCGGCATGCCGCCACCTTTTCCGCCGCCTCCCCATCCACCAGCCTTACCGCCACCGGGCGGCATTGCGACCGGTCCACCCGCCCCGGGAGGCCCTTGAAATCCGGCCGTCGGGAGAGGCTCGCGCCAGCGCGTGTACCACACGACCGCGGCAAGGGCGGCCACCAGTACGAGGAAGATCGTTGCACTCTTGATACGTCTAGACACGGAGACGGCCTCCAGGCCGGAGCAATTGCGTCATTATCGCTGTATTCAGGGGCGGCAGTGTGAAGGACTGCCAAGACTCGACGATCGTCAGCGCAGCGCCTCGGACAGGCGCGGGTCATCTAATCGGACGAACGTAAACCCGTCTTTGCGGACAGCCTCAATCACTTCAGCCAAGCGGGCTGGGGTTATTTCATGGATTTCGTGCAGCAAAACGATACCGCCGCGTCGCGCGCGCAGCGACGACGCCACATGGCCCACAAAGTCGCCTCGATACTGGGAGGCCACTCCGCAAGACAACGCTTCTTTGGCGTCAACGGTACCCGTGCGATCGAACGCCCAATCGCAGGAGTCGACGTGCCATCCCACGATCGAGTAACCCAACCGATGGAGATACTCGTTCGAAGGGCAACTCGCATTACCGTAGGGGTATCGAAAGAGCCGTGGCGAGAGGCCGACAGGAAGCGCGGCGATGCCCTTATCGATCTCGTCACGCTGGACCTCTTCGGCCAACTCATGAAAGTTGGGGTGAGACCACGTGTGACTTCCGACCAAGTGTCGACCATTGGCCCGCATCTGCGCGACGAGCTCGGGATGCCGTTCGGCTTTTTCGCCGATCACGAAGAACGTTGCGGGTATCTGATAGCGATCCAAAATCGCCAAAATCTGCCCCGTGTGCTCCGCATCCGGGCCGTCATCGAACGTCAGCGCCACGAGGCCCGGCGCAGGAGCGGTCGATATATCCGACTCGAAACGGCATTGTTCCCGCAGGTCCTCAACGCTCGTGGCCATGCGTTCGTCCAGTCGCGTCAGATGCGCCGCGCGGATGGTCGTCGGCGTCGGGGAAACGGCTGCGGCATAGGCCCCGGTGCACGCCAACCACGCCAAACCCAGACAGCGGAGTCGTCGAATCAAGGCGATGGAGTTCATACCCTCTCCCCGATACTAAGCTTGGGATTGCCCACGGATGGGGGCGGCGGCCCTCAGAACCCAACCGCGCGGGACCCGCCGCTGTGCGCGATTTAACGATCGCACGCAGTGATGACCCGACGACGGACGCAATTCTTGGGGGTAGCGAGGAAGTTGGCGGAGAGGGTGGGATTCGAACCCACGGTGGGCGTAAGCCCACGCCTGATTTCGAGTCAGGTACATTCGACCACTCTGCCACCTCTCCGCCGGTTCCCGACGTGGCGATCGGGGCGCGCATCATACACCAACCACTCGGTGAAACAGCCCTTTGCGGCGAAATCACCGGGAAAGATGCCGCCAAAGCGCGTCATTACGACAACTGTTGACGCTTTTAGACAATCGCACGGCGACTTTCGCCCCCGCATCGCCTGCCCTCGCGTATTCTTCGCCTTATGTTTGGTCTGTTTAGGCTGCCAGCCGGCGGTTTGCCCTGGCGTATACCTACCGCTCTCGCGATTTTCGCGCTCCTCGGCACGTGCACCGCGCGACCCGGCGTCGTCGAGCAGGCACGCACGGTCGGCGCATTACGCGTGGCCACCTACAACAGCCCAACGGCCTACTTTCTCGGAGCGCACGGACCGGAAGGACCCGAATACGCGCTCGCGACGCGTTTCGCCCGATCGCTCGGGCTGAAGCTCGAGATCCTTCAGTACCCGAGTCCGGCCGCCGCGATCGCTGCCGTCGCGCACGGCAAGGCACATATCGCCGCAGCGGGCCTCGCGGTCACGCCCGAATGGCAACGCTCCGTGCGATTTTCGCGGCCGTACCAGCGCGTCAAACTGCACCTCGTGCATCGCCGCGGTAAGCCGCGGCCGAAGGACATCGCCGACCTTGCCGGCAGAAATGTGGCCGTGGTCGCCGGCAGCGCTCATGCGCTGGCATTGCACGCACTCGCTCGCTCCGTTCCGGGCCTACACGTCATGGAACTGCCTAACGTGTCGACGCTGGATCTCTTGGATCGCGTGTGGAGCGGCGAGATCGACGCGACCGTGGCGGATCGCAACGAATTCTTTCTCACGCGGCCGTATCACCCGGAACTGAGAATTGCGTTCAATCTGCCGCTGACGGACGAACTCGCTTGGGGACTGCCGAAAGACGATCCGGACATTGCTCTGCGTGTCGCGTCGTTCTTTGAAGAACTGGAGCGCCAAGAACCGGATATCGTTGCCCGGTTTTACGAACCGGACGAGCGCTACGACTACGCAGGCGCACGCGCGTTAGTCCGCGATCTACAAGACCACTTGCCCGCACTGCGTCCCCTGTTCGAGCACGCGGCGCGGCAGTTCCACCAAGACTGGCGCATTCTCGCGGCCATCGGCTATCAGGAATCGCGTTGGCATACCGATGCCGTGTCAAGTACCCGAGTGCGTGGGTTGATGATGCTGACGGAAGACACCGCCGGCTCACTGGGCGTCGGCGACCGGAAAGATCCCGGCGAGAGTATCCACGGTGGCGCGGCATTCCTCGCGCAAATGCATGACACCGTTCCGGACCGTATACCGGAACCCGACCGAACGTGGATGGCGCTCGCAGCCTATAACATCGGTTATGCGCACGTCGAAGATGCGCGCGTGTTAGCGGAGTCTGCGGGTCGCGATCCGGACTCTTGGCTGGACGTTCGCGATTACTTGCCGCTCCTAGCGGAACCCGCGTGGTACGAGCGCACGAAGCATGGTTATGCCCGCGGTTGGGAAGCGGCGCGTTTTGTCGACAACGTCCGCAGTTATCTGGACGTACTGGATTGGGCGGTGCCCTCGCCCGTGCGCGGACCGTCCCCCGGCTGAGCGCGACGCCGGCGAAAGAAGGCTTTCAGTTGCTCACCGCAGTCATCGGAGAGCACGCCACCGAAGACATCGAGCGAATGATTAAGGGCGCGCGCGTGCGCTAAGTCGAACGCGCTACCGGCCGCGCCTTGGCGGGGGTCCCACGCACCAAAGACCAAGCGTCTGACGCGGGCATGAACCATGGCGGCCGTGCACATCGGGCACGGCTCGAGGGTGACATACACCGTGGCATCCGATAACCGATACCGCCCCAGTGCGGCGCCCGCTGCCCGAAGGGCTAGGATCTCGGCATGCGCGGTGGGGTCGTGCAGCCCTACCGGCCGATTCCAACCCTCCCCGACGATACGGTCGACGACAACGACGAGCGCACCGACCGGGACCTCGCCCTCGGCCTCCGCACGCTGCGCGAGCTCGAGGGCCCGGCGGAGGTACGTTTCATCGACCGAGGCCATATGCGGTTCCGTTTGCGTCGTCACAGGCCGCGAGTATAAAGCCCCGTGGACGCGAATTAGAACTCGACGACGCCGTGCGATACCCGGAAGGTAAACGGACGACCTTTTGGCAACGGAATGACGCCCACGTCCCGGAGCGCGTCATCCATGACGCGGACACGAAAATTCTCAACGTGGGATCCGACCGACACGCGGCCCAAACTGCCAGCGACCAAGACGTCGCCCGTGCCTTCGATAATGTTGACGCCGTCCAATTCCACGTCGTCGGAGAAGCCGACGCAGATCACGCACGTCGCTTGCGATAGACCGCCTGTCGGAAACCCATGAAAGATGGTCCCTGTACCGTTCCCGTGGGCATGCGCGGCGGGGACAATCGCCATCCGTTCCAAGTTGCTGCCCGAGATACTCGCCAACAGGCCGCCATAGACATCGAGCGTTGCACCTGCACTGCGCAGATCCAGGGGATTCACGCCAGGTCCCGGCGAAACCACGTCCTCGAGCACCACGTGTGGCCGAACGCCGACCGGCTCACCCCCGTAGGCCACATTGGGGTCGCCGATCAAACTCGAGTTCACGTTCGTCGCATCCAGACGCAAATGACGAATCACGAGCGTGGTGTCGGCGCCGCCGATTTCGATGAACGGGCCACGGCCCCCAGACCATGCGATGCACGCGTTGTTCTCGCCCTCGATCACGATATCCCGGGTCACCACTGCGTGCCCCCCGGGATGACAGCCGGTCGCGACGAGGATGTGATCGCCGGCATGCGCTCTGTCGATCGCGTCAGCCAACGTCGGATACCCGTCGGCACCCACCCGGAGCACCACGCCGGTCCACGGCGCCGGCTTCACCGCTCCGTGAGCGAGTCGCGGCGCAATGCGGGGCACTGCTCCCGTAATGACGTAGTCTTTTCCGTTCAATGCAAGGGGCGACTGCAAGAAATTGGGATTGATGCCGTTCCACGGTCGCAGCGTCTCCGCATCAATCCCCCGCTCGGCCGTGGTGAGGTAGGCGAGCGGATCGCCCGCAACCCAACTACGGATGAGATCTGAGGCAGCACTGACCATCGATACGGTGCCGAGCAACAACAGTGCCGCCGCGAATCGGTCGCGGCGCTGACGCAACCGACTTCGGACGGCGTCGACAGCCAGCAGATCGCCGCTCAATGCATCACGGCGCAATTGACTTCGATCCGCACCATCGCGCGCGGCAATCGCAAGGGCAACCAACACCGTCACCACCATAATGGCGAACAGCCGATCCCAGAGTAATGGCCCATGGCCTACCGTCGTCGGCGCGCCGCACAGCAGCCCAATCAGCGCAATGGCTAAAGCCAATAAAATGGGATCGGTTCGCGCGAGCCAGCCGGTCGGACGAGCCGCACCCCACTGCTCGAGCAATACCTCACCGGTCATGGCGTCGACGGCCAACTGCAACGCTGCGCCCGAACCGTCAATCTGACACCACCAGATTGCGCGATAGTAGTCCACCGCGCGCTCCGGTTCCGCGCGCGCCATCCCGACCGGTACGCCTTGGATGCCTTCGGAGCGCTGGCGACGCAATTGTTGCGCGGCGCGGTCCACGATCACGTCCGGCCGGCATCGCGCCAGGCGTAATTCACCCGCCGGAATGCTGTCGGGGAGTGGGCCGATAAAGACCCTGGCTTCTAACGCTTCCACCAGCGAGTCCGGCAAGCCCTGGCCGAGGCAAACATCGGCCTCATAGAGTCGATCGTCGTCGGACGGCCGGTCCATCGCAAGGCGCGGCTGATAACGCCCTCGGATCCGCCTCATCGGAATATGAACCGGCCGTAACGAGGTCGGAATGGTCAGCGCCGCGACGACCCTATCCGTGCATCGGGAACGGGCCAATACGCCGTAAAATGCGCGCTCAAGCACCCGTATATCTTGGCGGCCATCACTCGTAGACGCCGCACCACCCTGCCTGCCCGTCTGGGTCAAGAGGCTGCGACACAGCGGACAGTGAACCGCAGGTCCACCGTCCACAATGTCAAATTCGAGGTGGCATCGGTCGCAACCGAGACCCACCACTCTGGGGACAGCCAAAGTGGATCCTTCCGTAGACCCCATACAATTCCTCAGAGGCACCGATCCGTAGTACCACCGCACATTTTGGGAAGTGCACGAGAAAGGTACAAGCCTTTTCCCGTCACCAATGCATCACAATATGATCTACCCCTCCCCTCAGGTTCGGCGCACGCCGCTCGCGGCGCATCTATCCCCCGGTGCCCGGAGCGACTCGCGACCGACGGCTGTGGACGGCGGTACGGCCATGGCGGCGGCCGCAGCGCCCCTCCCCGGTTGGGGTCAGCCCGGTTTCTCACCCGCCGGCGTTCGCTGCCACGCCCAATGAACGCACAGGCCAACGAGCACGGCAGCGCCGCTGATCACGACCGACAGGCGCGAGGAACTGCCCACGACAAACGCCCACCCTAATCCGGCAAGGAGAACCGGAATCGGGTAGAGCCACATACGGTACGGCCGCACCCGACCGGGATCCCGGCGACGCCAAACGATCGCCGCGAGTAGCACCGGCACGGACTGCATCACGATCACCATGACCGTACTGGCCTCGATCAACGTGTCCAATGGGAGGACGCAACACATCATGCCTACACCGCCGAGCACGAGCAGGGCGCGCCGCGGGTAATGCTGCGCCGGATGTAATTTCGCAAACGCCGTAGGGAACTGCCCCTTGCGAGCCGCCGCCCACAGTATGCGGGACGCGCCCAACAGCAGCGCGACGAGACTGGAAAACGTGACCACCAGAATCAGAAGCGTCGCGATCGTCGCCGCCCCGTTGCCGTAGACGGCGAGTATCAGATCGCTGACGACGAAATTCGAGTGCAGCACGGTGTCGAAGGGCAGAACCGCGAGGACACTCAGGTTGAGCGGCACGTAGAGCAGCAAAACGACCAGGATGGAACTCACGACAGCCCGCGGCAACGTTCGAGCCGGCAGAATCACTTCATCACCGAGATTACAGGCCACTTGGTAACCCATGTAGTCGTAGGTCGCGTAGAGCGTGGCGGTACCCAATCCGGTGAGAAAACCAGCGCGCCCCCACCAACCAGGGGTCGGCGGTAAGTGAGCGAGCTGGCCGGCTGAGACGCCGGCCGTGACGGCCCAAAGGATCACGCCGATGGCCAATACACCGAGGAGTCCATTCATGCGGCCGACACTCGACGTGCGCCGACACAGCACCAGGGTTGCCAACGCCACCAATCCAATCGCCAATGTGCGACCCGTCTCAGGCGTCAGGTGCGGCACCAGGTACTCGGCGTAACCGACGAAACCTACGGCACCGGATGCCACGAGCACGGGGGTCGTCACCACGCTTTGCCACAACAGCAGAAACGCAGCCGCTGAGCCGGCCCGCCCACCGATGCCCGTGTGCAGCCACGCATACCCGCCGCCCGATGCCGGCATGGTGGAGGCGAGTTCCGCCCATACCAGTCCGTCCGCCAACGACAACACGGCACCCAGCACCCATCCCAATAGCGCTTGCGAACCGCCCATCGCGCCGACCAGCAACGGAATCGTGATAAACGGCCCGGCACCCGTCATGGCCATCACATTGGTCGCGACGAGTGCCTTAAATCCCAAGCCGCGCTCTAAACCGACCGCCGACTGTTCCGCCACTGCCCCTCCCTCGCCCGATGGTGTCCCAGCCCCTGAAACCTGTCCGCGGTGTAATGGCGGGCGACCCACCGTCGGCTCTGTCGCATGCTAGCCTTCAGGAACCATTTAGGGGGATCGGAATGACAACCAGAGTTCCACGAGCGCTCGCCGGCATCGCACTGGCCATCGCTACCGCAACCTCGGCAGCGACCTTGCCCGCCGATGACGCGTTAATTATTCATGGGCACATCTATACCGCCAACCCGGACCAACCGTGGGCCGACGCCGTGGCGGTGAAAGGTGGCCGCGTTGTGGCCATCGGCGATGAGCGCACCGTTCGCAAGGCGGCCCCGCATCACGCCCGCATCATCGATCTCGGCGGACGGACGGCACTACCGGGACTGGTGGACGCGCACGTTCATCTACTCTTTGGATCGATTGAACTCGAGGGTCTCAATCTGTCGACGCCCGAGCACAGCATCACGCCGGACCAATCCGCCGCTTTCGCACGCGAAGTCAGCCGCTACGCGCAAGCTCGGCCGAACGCCAAGCTGCTCATCGTCCGCGCCGACTTCGGCACGGTGGACCCCATCGCGCCGTACCATACGTTGCTCGATCAAGCCGTCCCCGACCGGCCGGTGATTGTGCATAACTCGTCGGAGCACGCGCTGTATGTGAACGCGAAGGCCCTCGCCTTGGCCGGCATCGGCGATGCCCCTTTGGCCGATCCGGCTGAGGAAAAGGGAGTCCTGAGGGACGCCAGCGGACATCCCACGGGTGTACTCATTGAGGCCGCTCAGGAAACCATGGAACGGGCTGCCTTACCGTTGATTCCCGTCGACGAAAAATTGCGGCTTCTTGAAGGCGGAATGCGCCATCTGAATTCCTACGGCATCACCAGCATCGTCAATGCGACGGGCGATCTTGCTGAACTGGACCTGTACGGTCGATTGCGCGACGAAGGACGACTGACGCTGCGGACCCGAACGGCCTTCGGCGCCGTAGCCTATCCCCATCGGCTAACCCCGCAATTCCTCGCCGATCTCGAAACGGCCCGCACGCGGTATCACGATGAGTGGGTGGGCGCGAATCTTGTGAAATTTTTCGCCGACGGCAGCACCGGCCTTGCCCCCCCGATTGTCTACCAAGCGAGCGAGTACAAACGCATCGTGTCGGAACTCGATCGCCAAGGCTACGACCTGATGACCCACGCGCAGCGCGGTGATTCCGTACACCTCATTCTGGACGCCTATGAAGGCGCGATACGGGCCAATGGCCCGCGTTCACGCCGACTGCGGATCGAACACGACTTCTTGATCAAGGACGGTGATCTGCCCCGGTATCGCCAACTCGGGATCACAGCGGGCATACAGCCGGACTTCTGCTGCCAGTCGTTGGGGACAGGCTACGACCCTAACGATCCAACGGTGGCAGACCGTTGGCGCACCCTGATCGATTCCGGAGCGACGATCGCCATGTCTACCGATTGGCCGTGCAGTTGGCCGCCGGATCCTTGGGTGAACGTCAAACAAGCGGTTACGCGTCAAGAGTGGTCTTCGCCCGATACCTCCCCCATCTTGTCCGGACCCTTAGATGGCGCCAACCAAGGGGGCGCACGCCCGATAGACAACACCTTCTATCACCCAGAGGAACGGATTACGGTCCGTGAGGCAATTGACGGATATACCAAAGGCTCGGCCTATGCGGCGCGAGCGGAAGATCGCGTGGGCATGCTCACGGTAGGCCGGCTGGCCGACATCGCCGTGGTCTCCGACGATCCGTTTAGCGCATCCCTCGACACCCTAGGCCACATTCATGCCGTCATGACCATCGTCGGCGGCAGGGTCGTTTTCGAGGCACCCCGCTAAGTCCCGCGGGGCCCGTCGTCGCAACAGCGACGGCGGGTTCCCAGCGGCGGAACAATGACAGGGTGGATAGTGCCGAACTAAAAACAGCCCTATAACTGGCACTCGTGCAACGGCACGACGGTCGTTTTGCGCACAAGCTTGTGCACCATGTAGAGCAAAATGAAGACCGGAATCATCATATAGCTCGTGATGCAATCGAACCAAGAAAAGGGCGTGGCGCTGAACACGCCCGCGTTCGCGCCAAATAAGACTATCAAGAACAAGATCAGCGATAGCCACGTGCCATACGGATAGACATTGGACTTGAACGTCAGATCGTTCACGCTGCGACCTTGCGCCACCCAGGCACGCCGAAAGCGCAGATGGCAAATCGCGATACCCAGCCAGATCAGAAATCCACTCAGACTGCTGGCGTTATACAGCAACTGGTAAATCTTCTGATCGCCCACCACATTCGAAAAGAAGGCGCACGCACCGAAGGCGCCTGTCGCGAGCAACGCGGTCACCGGCACACCGCGCTTGTTCAACGTCGCGAACGCCCGCGGCGCCTTACCCGCGCAGGCCATCGCGTGAAGCATGCGGGTCGCCACATAGAAGGCCGAATTCCCGCACGACAACACGGCCGTTAATATCACGGCATTCATGAGGCTGGCCGCGTAGTACCCAATATGCGGCACTTGCGAGAACACCATCGTGAACGGTGAGAATGCCACGTGGCTCTCGTCGCCGTTCAGCAGGTTCGGGTTGTTGAAGCTCACAAGCACGCCGATCACAAAGATCGCGCCGACATAGAACAGCAGAATCCGCCAAAAGACGGAACGGATCGCACGCGGCACATTCGTCGCAGGATCGGTGGTCTCTGCCGCCGCCAACCCCACGCCTTCCGTGCCTTGAAACGAAAAGCCCGCGACCATAAAAACGCCCAGTATCCCGCCTAATCCACCCACAAACGGCGCCGACTGACCGGTCGTCGCGTCGGTAATCCACCAGTTGTGGAACCCCACCGGCGCGCTACCCAAACCACCGAATATCAGGAGCAACCCGACCGCGAGGAATACGATTACCGTGATCACTTTGATGCTGGCGAACCAATATTCCGCCTCAGCATAGGCTTTCACGGTGAGCCAATTCAGTCCCAGCAGTATCGAAAAGAACCCCATGGCCCAGAGTGTCGTGTTGGCATGCGGAAACCAGAATTTGACGATCAGAGCGCCCGCGACCAGCTCCGCCGCCAATGTAATGGTCCAACTGAGCCAATAATTCCACCCGGCGGCAAAGGCCAATGACGGGTCTACAAACCGTTCGGCGTAGGCTTCGAACGATCCGGCGATGGGATATTGAGTGGCCATTTCACCGAGTGATTGCATCATGCAATACACCGCGATGCCCATGATGGCGTAGGCCACTAACGCTCCGCCAGGGCCAGCCTGCGCGATAGCACCACCACTGGCCAGAAAGAGTCCGGTCCCGACCGCTCCACCGATTGCGATCATCGTGAGTTGGCGCGCGGTAATGGCGCGTTGCAATTCGGGTCCGTGCGAAGCCTGCTGAGTCATGGATTAAATCGCCTTCAGGAATTCGTCCTAGGACGGCACGGTACTCGCCTCTCCGTCACTCGTCACTAGCGGTCTGCGCGCTCATGAGCGGGGCGGTACTCCAACCTGAAATCGATAGCCGTCGGTCGCATCCTCGGTGTAACTTTGCCGGTACAGACAGGGGGATCCCATGCGTATCTTGAAAACGGCGCTGGTATGGAGCGGCTTATGGGCTTCCGCACTCGCGTTAGCCGGCGTCGCGGAGCCGAAGGCAGACCTCATCCTGTGGAACGGCCATGTGCTAACGGTCAATGATGCCGACACGGTGGCGCAAGCCATCGCCGTGCGCGAGGGACGCATCCTTGCCGTGGGCTCGAACCGTGATATTCGAGCGCTGGTCGGGCCGCAGACGCGCGTGATTGATTTGCACGGCAAGACCGCGACCCCCGGCCTCATTGATGCGCATGCGCATATTTCCTCGGGTGGACTCGCCCTTGTCACGGGCGTCGATCTGTCCCAGGCCCGCAGCATCAGCGAGGTCGTCTCCCTGATTTCGGCAAAAGCCGCCACGCTGCCCAATGGCTCATGGGTACTGGGTAGCGGTTGGGACGAGGCGAAATTTCGGGAACACCGCTACATTGAGGCGCGCGACCTGGACGGTATTCCGGGCAATCACCCCATGTGGCTGGACCAGACGACCGGGCACTACGGAACGGCCAACAGCCGCGCACTCGACCTCGCCGGTATCACCCGGACAACCCCGGACCCTACGGCCGGCACGATCGTCCATGCGGCGGATGGCTCCCCGAGCGGGGTGCTCAAAGAGGGTGCGCGTGACGCCCTGTTGAGCAAAATCCCTCCAGCGACCCTTCAAGAGCGTCGAGACGGCATTTTATTGAGTCTGGCCACGATGGCCCGGGAGGGCATGACGGGTGTCAAAGATCCCATGATCCAAGCTGATGACTGGGCCGCCTATGCATCGTTGGCGGCGTCACACCAGCTGACGGCCCACGTCTGCGTCTTATGGGCAGCCGGTTCCACCGACGCCGAGGCCGATCAGCTAATCGCGAGAATCAAGGATTTACCGGGCCCGCGCGTCGGGCGCGGCGATCTCGCCTCCTGCGGCGTCAAACTCTTCATGGATGGAAGCGGCGGTGGCCGAACCGCTTGGATGTACGACGACTGGAATCTCGGTGGCACGCGTGTGGACACCGGAAATCACGGTTACCCGTTGATTGACCCGGAGACGTATCGGCGATTGGTGAAACGCTTTCACACGGCCGGTTTGACCATCGGCACTCATGCGATCGGCGATCGCGCCATCGACTGGGTCGTGGACTCCTATGCGGAAGCCTTGGCGGAACACCCAACGCGCGACCTGCGTCACTCGATCATTCATGCCAATGTCCCCACCGACCATGCCATCGACGTCATGGCGCGCCTACAACGGGACTACAACGCCGGCGTCCCGGAGGCCCAAGGCCCGTTTACGTGGTGGATCGGCGACAACTACGCCGGCAATTTCGGCCCAGACCGATCCCAGCGATTGAATCCATTCGCCACATACCGACGGCACGGCATTCGGTGGGCCGGTGGTTCTGACTATGACGTCACCCCGCTGCCGGCCCGCTACGGTCTTTGGGCTAGCGTGGCGCGCAATACGCTGCAAGGCACTTACGGGCGTACACCGTTCGGTACGGCAGAATCGGTCGACATCCATACGGCGCTGCGTTCGTACACGTTGTGGGCCGCGCAGCAGTTATATCTGGATGACGAAACCGGCAGCCTCGAGCCTGGCAAGAGTGCCGACATTGCTGTTTGGGATCGCAATCCGTACACGGTACCGACAACCGCGCTCAAAGACCTGCATTGCGCGCTGACCCTATATCGCGGCCGTGTCGTTTGGGCGGACCGGTGGGCACATCACCTTGGGGTCGATCGATGAAACGACCTCCCACTACCGCCTAGCGTCTATGGCAGGTCACCGTATTGCTGCAATGCCGCATCGAGCGTGACCCGATGCACGCTCTGTGCGATCCACGCGAATCGCCGTGGACGCCTCGGGTTTAGATGTGGGAGTATCCAGTGAGAGGGGGGGTAATCGTGATGGCCAGTGACACCGTGTCACGGCCTTGCGGCGCCCGCGGCTGACGTCAACAACCGTCGATGAATCGGACCCGGGGGTTGCATGCGGGATCTGCGCACTGCGCTAGTTCAGACCATCTTGGTGAGCGGCCTGCTATCGACGACGGGCATTGCGCTCGCCGAAACGCCGCCTTCTCCGCGTCATTTGGCCATTATTGCGGTTCATCCAGACACCACAGCGTCTGCTGCAAAAGCAGCCCACGACGGCACCGCCAACGATCGCGCCGACGTCAACTGCCATCACCTCTTGGTGTGTGCGAAATTGCAGGCTGAAGCATTGATTGAGCGTCTAGACGCGACTGCTCCCGGCGCATTTCTGCGCTTATCCTCCGGCGTCGGGTTAGGCTACCGATTCTAACGTTGAGCCCTTAGGCTCTCCGTCATCGGCACGCTCACGCGCTGCCGTCCGTCAGCGCGGGAAACAACAGAGCCAAATGACGCGTCGTAAAATGCCCCCAACCGGCGAGGCCACCTATCGAAAGGTCAGTTGGCGCATCATCCCGATACTGCTGGCGTGTTACATTTTTTCATACCTTGATCGCGTGAACGTCGGCTTTGCCAAGCTGACGATGATGTCGGACCTTGGCTTCAGTGATGCCGTATACGGACTGGGCGCCGGCATTTTTTTCATCGGCTACTTCGCCTTTGAGATACCCAGCAATGTGATCTTGCACCGCGTCGGCGCGAAGCGTTGGATCGCTCGAATCATGTTGACGTGGGGACTACTCTCCGCCGGTACCGCGTTCGTCACCACAGCGGCGCAGTTTTATACCGCGCGCCTTGCGCTCGGTATTGCGGAGGCCGGATTTTTCCCTGGCGTATTGTTGTATCTCACCTATTGGTACCCCTCGCAGCGATCGAGTCGTGCCGTCGCCTTGTTCATGACGGCGGTACCCTTGACCGGAGTCATCGGCAGCCCACTGTCGGGCTGGATTTTGCGGTCCACTCAGGGGGCATACGGGTTGTTGGGATGGCAGTGGCTCTTCGTCCTAGAGGCGTTGCCCGCAGTAGTTGGCACCGTATTGGTCTTACGTGCTCTGCCCAACGGTATACGGGACGCAGACTGGCTCGATGCGGATGAAAAAGTCTCGTTAGAGCACGCTGTGACGAGCGAACAACACCTAAAGCCTGCTCACGCGTTCACGGACGCATTCCACCGCCTCGACACGTGGCTGTTCGCCGTCATCTATTTCAGCCTGGTGGTGGGGCTTTATGGGATCAGTTTTTGGTTACCCACCATCATTCACGCCACCGGGGTAAACGATTCGCTGCGCATCGGCCTACTCACCGCTATTCCGTACGCCGTAGCGACGCTCGTGATGATTCCCGCCAGTTTGAGGTCTGATCGGACCGGGGAACGACGCGGGCATGTTGCAATACCGGCATTACTGGGTGCTGCAGGCTTTGCCCTGAGTCTTCTAAGTTCGCAAAGCACGCTCTGGGCCGTCATCAGCATGACCATTGCGACGAGCGGCGTCATTACCGCACTACCCGTGTTTTGGAGCCTGCCGACAGAACGCCTAGGTGGCACGGCCGCGGCGGCCGGCCTCGCATTAATCAACTCGATCGGGAACCTCGGCGGCTTTGTCAGTCCCTACCTCATTGGGCTCTTGTCTGCGATGACTCACAACACGCGTGCCGGTGTCGTGATGATGACGTGCGCCTTAGTGTTGGCGGCGTTCTTGATCGGATGCGTACCGAGTCTGAGGCGATCATCCCCCTAACGCCGGTCTGGGGTATCCGACCGAACCATGCCTCGGCTACACCACGTGACGCGCCGATTGGACGAACGCTAGACCACCGTCGGTTCGGGCCCTGCGATCTGAGACGCCAGAAAGTCAGCGTCGTGCCAAACGCCCCAAATGAATGGAGACGCGCGTCGCGACAACCACGCTAATCCGAGGAAATACAGTCCCGCAATGGACGATACGCCTCGCTCATGGATCGGCCGACCCTTCGGATCAAACACGTCGATATCGATCCAACTGAAATCAAGCGCATATCCCGTCGCCCAGATAATCGTACTGACCCCTGCCGCGCGCAGATCCAGTTCGGAGAGCGGCGAGGAGACACACGCCGGCGGGGGTGCGAAGACACGTGCCGTCGGCTCTGGGGGTAAATCCAACCCCATGCGTTGGGCGTACGCGTCAGCAGCGTCCAGCATCGCAAGGTAATTCGCATCACCGCGGGCGATATTGCGCGCGAGATCATCACCGAAATGAAGGACACCCTCGACACAGGCTCCGGCTGTACCGACGAGGGTGATGCCGCGTTGCGCGAGGTCCCGAAAATCCACGGTATGCCCGCCGCGAGCGCCACTGACCGCAATCGTGACATGCTCCATACCCGGAGCGATCGTCTTCGCGTCCCATTCACCCAATACACCCAGCCACCAGACGAAATCCCGGCCACGGTAACGGCGCGGGGGGCGGTTATGCGGACCGACGCACAAGTACACCTGCCGACCGGAGCGCACCAATTCATCGGCAATCTGAACACCTGACGAACCGGCCCCGACGACGAGGACCGCGCCTTCCGGCAGTTGCTCGGGTCGGCGATAGAGGGAGGAATGAAGTTGCGTAATCCCCAATTCCGCCGGCACCACGGTAGGGACCAAGGGTCGCTGAAACGGACCGGTGGCAACAACGACCCGACGGGCTGAAATCACGCCGTGGTTGGTGGAGGCGACAAAGCCGTCATGACTCGCCGAACGCTGCAGCGAGTGAACGTTGACGCCACACCGGATCGGGGCGGCAATCTGGGCCGCGTATCGCTCGAAATAATCAACAATCCGGTCGCGTCCGGCGAATCCATCCGAATCCATACCGTCGAAGGTCAGCGTTGGAAACCGGTCGTGCCATGCCGGGCCGTTGGCAACTAACGAGTCCCACCGTTCCGAACGCCACCGTTCCGCGATACGCGCCCGCTCGACAACAAGATGCGAGACGCCACGGCGCCCCAAGTGCTCGCTCATCGCAAGCCCTGCCTGACCACCGCCGATGACAAGCGTATCGATCATCGTTTCAGCCATAACGCACCGATGTCCAACGAGTAGATCTGACGCTGAGATCTTCAGCGTCGTGTACGGCGAGTATCGTTGTTCGCATTGCTTCTTTAAATTCGATTTAAAATTATTTTTGAATTTATTTTATTGATACATCTAGCCGCGGACCGACCCTTCCCAAAGGTCGCTATCCACCGCAACCACACGTCGTCACGATGACACGATCGCGCCGACACCGTCATCCCGTTGAGCACGCGTCATGGCGGTCCGCCGCCCAGCCACGGGCTTCGAATACGGGCTAGCTCAATCTAGTGTCCGTCGACTACCCCACCTAGAATAGCGGCACCTTGGCCCGCTGAGCGGCTGGACCCCTCGTCCCCGTCTCGGCAATTCGCGGTTACCCGCTCGCGCAACGTACGCTTTGGAGTGCCTCAGTGGTAGATCATCGGGTCCAGACGGTCGATGTACTCGTTGTCGGTGGCGGCACGGCCGGATTTGGTGCTGCGATTGCCGCAGCGCGCCAGGGACTCCGGGTGAGTCTGATCGAAGCGACCTCAAAAGTCGGTGGCGTGATGGCGTTCTGCCCCGGAATGCCTTGGGGCGGCGGATACCCGGTCGGCCGCAGTATCGGGGGCATCTTTGCGGAACTCACCGAGACCTTAATGGGGATGACGCCACCGGCTGCCACGGTGCGCCCATCAACGCTGGAGAATTTTGGCGCCGAAGTGATTTATGACCATGAATCGGCCACGTATGTGATGTTTGAGATGCTCGAGTCGGCACGGGTCGACGTCCATCTCAACACGCTCATCGGTGAGCCCGAAATGGAGGGACGCCGCATTCGCAGCGTTCGTGCCTACGATCGCCGTGGGCCCCTGACGTTTCAGGTCGGCATGGTGATCGACTGCTCGGGCGACGGCAACCTCTCCGCACAAGCCGGCGTCCCGTATACGGTGGGCAATGGATCCGGCGATATGATGGGGGTCACGCTGTCCTTCATGATGGTCGGAGCGGATTGGACACGTGTATTCGCCGACGATGACCCGTACTTCGAGCGCTATGCCGCCGTTGGCGTGAGTAACGGGCAATTACACCCGGACTTGGCCAAGCTTTACCTCATGCGCGGGTTTCACGACGGCAACGTCTTTTGTAACACCGTCCATATCCGGGGCATCGATGGCACGGATCCGGACGCGGTGTCACGCGCCACTCAAGAAGGCCGCCGACGCTGTCGACAAGTGGCCCGGTTCCTCATCGACAACGTGCCCGGCTTTGAAAATGCCCGGATGATCGACCTCGGCCCCACGGTAGGCGTCCGAGAAACGCGCCGCCTTGAAGCCATGTTTCGAATCACCGGCGACGCCATCGCCCGCGCGACGCAATTCGATGACGGAATCGTGGCCTGTGACAATCCGATTGACGATGTAATGCGCGGCGACGGCGCCATGACGCACGACGCCGCGGTCGACAAGGGCTCTTATTACACAATCCCCCTTCGAACGCTGATTCCGAAGACGGTTGAGAACCTACTCTTCGCCGGCCGACTCATATGCGCCGACTCGATCGCGTTCGCCTCCGTACGCGGCATGCCGCAGTGCATGGCGATGGGACAAGCCGCAGGGACCGCTGCTGCTCTTGCGTTGAAGAACCAAAGGCCCATCCAGCAGGTCGACGCAAATCAGGTGATCGCCACGCTTGTGGCGAATGGGCTGAATAGGATCGGCCCGTCCCCGAGACCCTGAGTCCCCGGCGCGACGCACACGGTACCCGACGGCTCCCATCGAACGTCGCGCGACTCGTCCGACTTACCGATGACGCCGTATGGCGTCCCGCCGTCCACGGTTGACGATCTCAGAGATCGCTGCCGCATTGGACGCGTTCAGCGCCAGTAAATCGTCTAACGTGATGACGCCGACGACCTTCTCGTGATCGTCAACAATTGGTAAGCGACGGACACCGTGTGCCTGCATGCGTTCGATGGCGACCGAAATTTCTTCCGAGACACGGGCCAATACCACGGGTGTTCGCATGAGTGAGCCGACCACGGTCTTGTTCGGATCCAAGCCTTGCGCCATGACATCCACCGCAAGGTCACGATCGGTAATCACACCGACCACCAATCGATCATCGTCTGGGTCGTCCACCACCACGAGATCACCCAAATGGTGTTCGCGCATGAGCGCCGCCGCCTCACGGGCGGTCGTCGTTCGCTGACAGCACACCGGGTCGAGCGTACAGATAGAACTCAACATCATGACACGGTCCTTTTCATCGACGTTTAGTGTTAACGAGCCAAGGTCTGCGCCAACGTGTGCAGGTCCTCCGGAAAGGCCTTGGCCTGCGTATTCACCTGATCAAGATCCGTCATTCGAATGCGTCCTTCGAGGTGCCCAAGAAGAACGTGGCCGTCGCCGCGCTCAAACGCCTCAATCGCTGCAGACCCAAGACGCGTTGCCAGAATCCGGTCAAAAACGCCTGGCACGCCGCCGCGCTGCACGTGCCCGAGCTTGGTGACTCTCGTCTCGAAGCTCTCGCCATCGTTGTGTTCCTTGAAATAATCGGCGAGCCGATCCGCATTCCAGACCGCACCCTCGGCGACGACAACGATCGCGTGAGATCGCCGCTCACGTCTCAATTCGTGCAGACGCGCGAGCAGGCATTCGGGCTCAACGTCATGCTCCGGTAGGACGATCATCTCAGCACCGCCGGCGATGCCCGACAGGAGCGCCAAATAGCCGCTGTGACGCCCCATCACTTCCACCAAAAAGGCACGGCCGAAGGCACTCGCGGTGGTACGCAGACGATCAATGGCTTCGACGACGACATCGAGCGCCGTCATGACGCCGATCGACGGATCCGCACCGGTCAAATCATTATCGATCGTGCTGGATATTCCGAGGACGCGAATGCCGTGTTCCGCAAGAGCCAGTGCACCCGCCTGAGAGCCGTTGCCGCCGATCACGAACAGCGCGTCAATGCGGTGATCGTGCAGGACGGCCACCGCGGCTCGTTGCCCTTGCTGGGATTTGAGGGCTTGGCATCGCGTTGTCCCCAAGATAGTCCCACCGCGATTGATGATCCCACCGACTGCTCTGGCATGAAGCGGCATCACGTCCCCGGCAATGAGGCCGGTATAGCCGTGGCGAATGCCGAAAATGTCATGGCCACGCACAAGGCCCGAGCGCGTCAGCGCCCGTATCGCAGCGTTCATGCCAGGCGCGTCACCGCCGCTGGTCAATACAGCGAGTCGGGCCATAGAAATCTTCTTCCAGAATGGTGGTATCCCGAAGGCTGAATGTGCGCGCTGAAGGATCTGCGCTCTATAAGTAATTCACGAAGGAACCCTCTAGATACCGCGCGGTGGTCCGATGCACGCGGTGAGCGGAGGACGGGCTTACGCAAATCAATGCCGCACAGAATGTGCCAAGGAGAACACGGCGACAGGGGCCGTAGCACAGTGTCGTTCGCCCGTCGTCGCTCCGAGTTTGCCGTTGTTGATAGGACGGCCGAGAATCAGGGCATCAGATCATCGAATTCCGGCAATACGCGCTCGCCCACGAGCGCTTCGAAAGGAGGTTGCTTCGATAAAAACCGCGTCCGGGCATCACCGTCGGACAGTGCGGCATTCAGTGCAAGGTTCATTTCGTACGCGTCGACATCGTAGCCTGCATCCTGCATCGCTACGGCAAATGCCTCGACATGAGCGGCGCCCGCTTGGTACACCCCCGGCGCAAAGTCAGGATCAATGTCGGCGTCCTCGGGATGTTCATACGACTGCTGGCATCCCGCAGAATCCGTCGCATGATAATTGCGGCAGGACTGTGGACGCACCGGATAGATCGCACAGCGCGCCTCCGACAAGAATGGGCACTTGACGTTCATCTGCGAACGGGCCTCCTCGTCGAGGTCGGCGAAGAGCGCACTATTCTCACGCACGTGTCTCACGATGGCATCGCGCTGAGTCATCGGTAGAGCGTGTTCGACAAAGTCGATAATCCGGAAGACTTCCGCCGCCCTCACATCGACGGAGAAGTGACAGCACCACGCGCAACCGGCGCGACAGGCCAGATCGGCCGCATCATCCGCCTTCGCCAATCTGTCGTCGTGTCTGCCCTGAGAGCGGGCCATGGCCTCCAGTACACCGTGGTCAGCGATGTCTGTCCGACCATGAGTCGACTCGTGCCGGAGAATCTGGCGTATCCGTTCGAGATCTAGCGTGAATTCCATCCCTCAATAGTAAGCGGAATCCGCGAATCGAGCCTAGCGCGATATACTTTCCCGATGCGCGATCCCAAGATTCTATCGGTCATCCCACCGATGACCCAACTCAATACGCCCTACCCCTCGACGGCGTATCTGACGGGCTTTCTGCGCTCCCAGGGCAAACGTGCGACACAGGCGGATTTTTCCATCGGATTGGCGCTACGACTGCTGTCGCCGCACGGTCTAGACGCGCTGAGAGTCCCCGTAGAGGCCCTCTCGCCGGCTCGGCATACGGCGACCACGCGGCTGTTCTTGGCCCATTTCGAGGCGTATCGCGGCACCATTGCGTCCGTGATTCGCTTTTTGCAGGGCCGTGACCCTACGTTGGCGCATCGAATCGGCTCGCGGCGTTATCTGCCGGAAGGCCCCCGCTTTGCCGCGCTCGACCAGTACGTCAGCGGTGAGGACGGGAGCGACGACCCCCTGAATTGGGCCTTTGGCGCGATGGGAAGTCAGGATCTCGCCAAACATATCGCCACGCTGTACCTCAACGATCTGGCGGACGTCATTCGGGATGGGGTCGACAGTCGATTCGAATTCGTCCGCTACGCGGAGGCACTGGCGGCCAGTCAGCCCTCCTTTGATCCGCTGTACGCCGCCTTAAAGGCGCCTCAAACGGTCGTGGACGAAACACTCCGTCAAATGACGTTGGACGCGTTGTCTGAACACGAACCGGACATCGTGCTCCTCACCGCACCGTTCCCAGGCAATGTCTACGGTGCCTTTCGGATCGCACAAACCATTAAATCGGTTCGACCAGACACGACCGTTGTACTCGGCGGTGGGTATTGCAACACGGAGCTACGTGACCTGCGAGAGCCGCGGGTGTTCGAATTTGTCGACTACATTACGTTGGACGCCGGCGAGCGCCCCTTATTGGCACTGATAGAACACGTACAGGGCCATCGCCCCGTGAACGCGCTCGTCCGGACACACACGCGCGCTCACGGATTCGTCGATAGCAAAGAGCCGGATATCGCTTTTTCGGCCTGCGGAACACCGACCTACGATGGTCTACCGCTGTCCGACTACCTCTCACTGCTCGACATGCTGAATCCGATGCACCGGTTATGGTCAGACGGTCGCTGGAATAAGCTGACGGTGGCCCATGGCTGCTATTGGAAACAATGCAGTTTTTGTGACGTCAGCCTCGACTACATCTCCCGTTACGACCTGGCCTCGACGGACACACTGCTCGATCGCATTGAAGCCCTCGTCGCCGAAACGGGGCAGACAGGATTTCATTTCGTCGACGAAGCCGCGCCGCCGAAGGCCCTCAAAGCACTGGCCAAGGGAATACTTCAGCGGAAGTTGGCGATTTCGTGGTGGGGCAATATCCGTTTTGAAAAGTCGTTTGATACAGAACTGTGCCAACTACTGGCCGACAGCGGTTGTATCGCCGTGACGGGCGGCCTTGAAGTGGCGTCCGATCGATTGCTGAAGCTCATGAAGAAGGGCGTCTCCGTCGAACAGGTCGCGCGAGTCACCCGAGCGTTCTCGGACGCCGGGATCCTGGTCCATGCCTACCTGATGTATGGCTTCCCGACGCAAACGGTACAGGAAACCGTCGACTCGCTCGAATACGTGCGTCAGCTGTTTCTGAACGGCTGCATACAATCGGGATTTTTTCATCGGTTTACCTGTACCGTTCATTCACCGGTCGGGCTTCACCCCGAGCAGTACGGGGTAACCCTCGATCGACCGCCGCGCGCGACGTTTGCGAATAACGACATAAATTTCACAGACCACACCGGCGTGGACCATGACCAATTGGGCGTGGGATTAAAGAAGGCGTTATTCAACTACATGCACGGGATAGGCTTGGAACTGGACGTGCAGGAGTGGTTCGATTCGAGCCCGTCCCGAGCGTCCTCTCGGCGCGGTCGTTCGCGCAGATCGGAGCAATTCCCCCCGACGCGCGTTCCGCCACACTTTATTGAGCGGGCACTCTCGCGGCCGACGCGCTAGCCCGCTCAGTGAGTACGTCAATCACGTTATCGGAGCCGACGTCCGTGTCTATCGAGTTGACCGATTTCGCACGAGCACGATTGTTCCCTAAGAAGGGGCGACCGAACACCATTCAGGACATTACGCCAGAGGAATTCCAGGCCTATCTGAACGCGCACGCCCCGCTGTACGACGTCGAGGGATACGCGCCGTTTTGTCGTTTACACATCCATCCGAATTGGACGTCGACCCGTTGCCTGACGGTTCCCATCAGCGACGCGAATCGACACCTCCTCCGATCGGGCTATGAGGCTAGAAATCGGGACGAACTGCCGGTGCTGGTGCGTTGGTTTGAAGGCGTTGAAGCGCCGATTGCGCAGTTTTTGATCGTCATTCTGTACAGCCGCGCACAGTTAGCCGCCGAAGGGTCGCCTATCAACGCGGATTGGGGGATTGTCGGCTGCCTGTACACGGACGCGCCCGTAGAGATTCCGATGGCGCCGATCACCATGATGCGTAATGCCTTGGGCGTCCATGAAGGGGGGTCGGGCGTCCCACTGGATCGAGCGGCATATCAGAACAGCGTGGAGTACTGGAATACTCACGCCAATTGGCGCTAAGACCTCGAGTTCCGTTCTCGTGCAGAGGCTCTTTTCATCGACACATTCCACGCCGCACAACCGCACCGTACGCCGGATGTCCGCGGGCCGCAGGACGGGAGTGTGACGGACGCCACCGTTGCCGTCGTCGGAGGCGGCCTAGCGGGTCTCTGTGCAGCGCATCGACTGCATCAGGCCGGCGTCGATTGTCGCCTATACGAGGCCCGGGACCGTCTCGGCGGCCGAATACTCACCGTCGACCCACACGGTCGCCCCAGCGTGGACGGCTTTGACTTAGGCCCGTCTTGGGTGTGGCCGTCTGTTCAGCCGGCGTTGGCGACCTTGATTGCGGAATTGGGCCTTTCGGTCTTTCCGCAGACGCTGGTCGGCGACGCGCTGTTCGAACGTACGGCCAACGAGGCTGCGCTGCGGTACTCGGGGCAGACCACTGACATTGAGTCCATGCGCGTCGTCGGCGGTACGACAGCGCTGGTGGCCGCGCTCGCGCAGCAACTACCGCCAGATCGGATCCACGTCGGCACACGCGTGCAGGCTATCGCACTGACCGAGAGCGGTGTCTCATTGACGGTGGCCGGGTACGGCGCCCGTGCCGACATCATCAACGCCCGTGCCGTCATCCTTGCCGCTCCGCCGCGGCTTCTCGCATCGGCCATCCATTTCACCCCGCCACAGCCGCCCGAGGTCCTACAGCGATGGCGTCTCACGCCCACCTGGATGGCGCCCACGGCGAAGGTCTTGGCGGTCTACGCCACCCCGTTCTGGCGTCACGCTGGGTTGTCCGGAGGGGCGCAGAGTTTGGTGGGACCGCTCGCGGAGATTCACGACGCTTCGACCGTGAGCGGTCAGTACGCACTCTTCGGATTTCTCAAGTGGACGGCTCAACAGCGCGCAGCCCTCGGAGTGCCCACGCTCAAACAGGCCTGTCTGGATCAACTGACCCGGTTGTTCGGCCCGTCGGCGCGAGAGACGCTTGCCGTACACGTACAGGACTGGACAACGGAGCCGTGGACGGCGACCGAGTTAGACGCCGTTGCAAGCGGGCACCCGATGCCCTCCTCCATGCCTTGGACCACACGTCCATGGCAGGAGCGCCTAACGCTCGCCGGTAGCGAATCCAGCCCCACCGACCCGGGATATCTCAGCGGTGCCGTGGTTGCGGCGGAACGGGCCGCACAGTGGGCCATTCGACGGTAGGCGCCCAGCCGCCAACCCAACCCCAGAGGCGACGGCAGATGCGTATCACTTCACGACTGCCCTTTCGTGATCGATTCGTGACAGTAGCGCGTCGCGCCACAGTCGATACCCCGCTTCATTCGGGTGCAGACCGTCCATGAAGAGTTCCGGGCGTTGATGGCCCTCGGCGTTCACATAGAGCGGATACAGATCGATGTAGTCCACGTACTGGCGATACGGGGAGGACTGGGCGAGTGCGTAGAGCCGTTGATTAACGGGTAAGACGGCCTCCTGATTGCGCCAGTCCTCGTTGCTCGGCAGCAGTGACTCCAGAACAATTCGGGCCGAGGGCTTCAAGGCATGAACCTCGTTCACCAACGCCACAATACCGGCATACACGCTGTCGACGAGAGGTTCTTCGCCACCGTAGGTGTTGTTGATCCCGGCCATCAACGGGATGAATTCCGGCATTAGGCGGGGATCGTCCAATTCTCCGAGCCCGCCCGCAGACTTCGCCTGCAGCCGATACAGCAGCCATTCGGTACGATCACCGGAAATCCCGAGATTCAACGCGCGGTTTTCAGGTGGGCCGTCTCCGAAGGTCTCATCCCAGATCACTTTTCCACCGATCTTGCCACGCAACCAAGGATTTGCGCCCATCGTGAAAAAGTCGGTGATCGAATCACCAATGAAAACGAGGTGATAGCGGGAAAGATCCGATGCCGTATTCAGATAGGCGGTAATGTCATTCAGACGCTTTTGTGGGTATTCGATACGCGGGACCGGTCGTGCCGCCGCAAAATCCGAAGCCTGGGCTAACCCGGCGCAGTAAAGACTGATACACGCCAAGATCACTTTCATTCGCATCGTTCGGTGCTCCCGCATGTGTCGACCGGCCTATCTTTTGATCATCCCACACGGATGTCGAAATGAAAAAAATGATTACAGCAGATGTCACAGAGCCGACGCTTTCGGCGATTTATTACTATGGAATTCAACGTCCCTGATGCACGGATGATGGCGAAGAGCCCGTATGCTAAGTTCTGTTGGACGGTTCACAAATGCCCGAGCGGAGGACCATGATGAGCAACGACATCACCGCATTCAGTCGAACGACGCGGCGCAGCGTCCTGCGTGCGCTGGGGCTCGCCGGCGTGTGGACATCGGCGTCTGCCTTCGGTGCGGTGCCGTCTTTGAGCGGTGCTCACTCCCATGCGAAACCTAACGCGACGGATGGCCAACCGGTTCGACTCTCCGCCAACGCGTTGGATCATTGGGTCGAAACATTTTTTCCGGCGTTCAATCACGGAAACCATCAACCGCCTTTTTCGCGAGAAAAGCACGCGGCACGATACGACGTCGAATTACGCCGAATCGTGACAGACACGCGGGTCCCGGAAACGGGTGAGCGGGTCAAGGTCAGTGGTCTCGTCGCCATTCCTGTCGGCGTGTCAGGTCCGTTACCCGTCGTGTTGTGGCAGCACGGTACCGTGTTGGGCTTTGACCAAGTTCCGTCCAAAATGACGCGCTTCGCTGAAGCCGGCTACCAACCGAGCGATGCAACGGATTCGCTCGAAACGCTCTTCAATCTCCAGCGACTCGCTGGCCAAGGCTTCGCGATCATTGCCGCCGATTACCTCGGGAAAGGGCCGTATCGCGAGGAACGATCGGAAGCCTATGCCGTTCGCGACGCCACCGTTCAAACCTGCCTCGATGTGTTCGATGCCGGACTGGCGACGTTGCGCGATCTCGGCCATGCCCCCGCGCAATTGTTCCTAAACGGCTGGTCGCAGGGTGGCCTCAATACGCAATGGCTGGCACAGGCATTGCGCGATCGGAAGATCGTGGTGACCGCTGCAGCCACCCAATGCGCATTCAATAACCTCGTCGAGTCGGTGCGTTATTGGACTGGGCAATTGCCCCTCAACGACTCGACGAACTATCCGCCGGTGCCAGGCTGGACGTCGGTCGCGCTCGTTATCCTGTTGGGCAGTTACCGGGCCTATTATGGGTTGCCCGATCTGTTCAAAACCGCCATTAAGCCCAAGTATCAGGAGTTCGCCGAGACGTACTGGTCAACCTACGCCCTCGATGGTTTTGATCTGTCGCGCGCACCGACCTCGGCGGGAGACTTACTGATTGATGGGATTCTCAGCGGGTATACGGCGGAATCGAATAGTGCGTTCGTCGCCCACTTGGGACGAAACACACCGGCCTATCAGTCCTACGATTTCCCAATCCGGTTCTATTACGGATTAGCCGACGACGCATTGCATCCGTCCAGTATGCGCATCGCTCTGACGGCCGCAGGCTCCCATGCGACGGGCATCGGCGTGCCCAACGGCAGCCATCGCGGCGCGTTCATCTCGAGTCTCTACGGCAATGCGGCGTCGACCGTCGGTCACGGCAACGTCGTCGACTGGTTCCGTTCGTTTCTCTAACGGAACGCGGGACGCCGCTGACTCGGCGTGACGTGTGACCGCATAGCGAAGGTCATCGTCGAGTCCCGCGCCCCGCTCGGCACGGCACCGGGTGAGCACGCGCTGGCCTAACCCGAGCGCGCTCCCCTGCGCGGCTGCAGTGCTTCGTTCAGATCGTGTTCGTCGCGAGAAGCGCATCCAATTGTGCGAATGTCTCGTGCGTTGCATCGAGAGAGCCAGCCCCTGCGGCGTCGAGCGCTTCTTGCGATGGGTAGCGCTCACTCATGACAAGGCGCGTCCTAGCGCCCAAATCTTCGAATGTAACGGTGGTCACCGAACCGCTCTCGCCGTTCTCTTCATTTGTCCAGACGATCCGTACGAACGGGACGACGTCCGTGTAGCGGCCAAAAAAATCGAGACCGTCACCAAAACTCAGGTGATAGGACCCACCCGATCGGACGTCCATGTCACAACGTTTGAGTTCGAGACCCATGGAGCGGGGCACCCACCACTGTCGGAAGAATTCTGGATTCCGCCACGCCTCATAGACCCGCGGCAGCGGACTGTCGAACAGGCGACTGGCCGTCACCTCCGTGGGACTGGTACGCGCTACCGTCGTTCGAACCGATTCCTGCACCCCGTTGCTAGTTTGCTCGAACACGTCTAGCCCCTTTTAACCCGCAACGCCCACGGTTTGATCCTGCCACAGGAATCCGCATCGGAGCCGAGGTCCCCGTCAAAACCCAAGAGACAGCCCCGCAAAGACGCCGCGTCGCTGGCCGAACTGCGGCGCACCCACGCCCACTCCCGTTCCGTCGCGGATCTCGTACTCCTTATCCAAGAGATTGATGATGTCCACCCGCGCCGTCAGCGTTGTCTGACCAGTGAGGGGAAACACATGCTGTAGGCCCAAATTGATTTGGGTGTAGTACGGCAGATGGTCGCCGTTCGGGACGGACGAACCGTCCGGCAGAGCCAGGTTTGCACGCAACCCAGAACCTTCAATGAAATCGGCACTGAAAGTCGTGTGCTTCCAGACGTAGGAAACGCCACCCGATGCCGAAAACTTCTGCTCGTGATCGAGATGAATGAAATGCGACGCCAGGTAGGCGATTTCATCCGGCGAGAAGTTAAATTGGGCCGAGGACCAATCCTTGCCCTCCGCGCTTTGATACGCGACATTGAAGTAAGCGCTAAAGCCATGCGCTGTGTAGTTCGCACTGAACTCCGCGCCGTATTGCAGGCCGTATCGATAGTTGAACGGTGTCAGAATGACGGGCGCGCCGAATTGGCCCTCATCAATCAGGTTGACCGATTGTTTGTAGTAGGTATCGACACCAACCGTTAATTGTTGATTGACCTTCTGCTGAACCCCGAGATCGTAATAGTTGGCTTTTTCTGCGGACGGCAGCGATCCCGTCGGGGACGGCGCTGCGCCGGTCGTGTTCGCAAACTTGGCGACGGTCTCATTGCCAACGAGCTCAAACGGCGGAGGCGAAAGATAGCGTGAATAGCCCACGTGCACCGTCGTGTTATCGGCGGGCTTCCAAACCGCGTTAAAGCGCGGACTGATTTGATGATCGGCGGCGTAAGCCGTGAATTTATCAAAGCGTAAACCGTAGTTCAGCGTCAGGGACGTGGCGACCTTCCACTCATCTTGCAGATAGCCGCTCTCTATCCATTCTGTTTTGGCGCCATTGTCCGTGATCGACAGAGGGGCATCCACCGGTTGAATGCCATCCGGACTCATCTGATTGCCGTCAGCGTCCAATGCGATGACTTGCGACGTGGTCAGACTGACCGAACGATCGCTTTGGACAAAGATTCCCCCGCGCAACGTATGGACGTCGTTGACCTTATAGGCCGCATCCGATTGCAGTGCATAGGCAATATTTTGCTTATACGCCTGTTGTGAGATGCCGTTGAACAACAAATCGCCGAGCGGATCGGGCGTGAACGTGAGGCTGGAATAGCGAGCGGTCGCCGACGTTTGCACGTCGAAGGCACCCTGCGAGTGCTGCCAGCTCAGTACCGCAAAATGATTGAGCTCGCGTTGCGACTCGTTCAATGCCGCACTCGGGTACTCGGTTTGCCCATTCACGGTCAATGGCGTGCCATTGGCGTTCAGAATTCCCGGCATCGCGCCCACTCGATCGGGGATTTGAAAGGCACCCGTTGAGGTGCTTAATACCGCGCTCAATCGGTTCGAGTCATCAACCAGGTATTCAAAATAGCCGAAGCCGTGATACTGCGTGGTGTGATCATGTTTCGGGGTCGAGCGGCCGTCGGGCGATTCGATACCCAGGTTGTTGCTTAGGAAGGAACCCGATACGAAATAGTTGAGGCGACCCTCACTGCCTCCGTAATTGAAACTCGGCGCGAAGTTCTGGTGACTGCCCCCGTAGATCGACACCGAGCCGCCCGGATCAATCACACCACTCTTAGTCTTCAGATCGATGATGCCGGCGGTACGTAACCCGTATTCGGCCGGCAACGCTCCCGTGACAAGTGTCAGCGACGAAATGAGGCGCGGGTCCAAGGCTTGCCCGAAGACGCTGATGCCCTCCGGAAGAATGATTCCGTTCAAACGGTATTGAAGACCGTTGTGCTCACCGCGCACGTGGAACTGACCGAAGGAGTCCTGGACAACGTCCGGTGCCTGCAGGATCACTTGGTTCAGTAACTGATTGTCACCGCCCGGTGCACTCGCAATGGCTGCTTCGCCTATCGTGTAGGTGGACGCACCAGTCTGGGTTTGAATCTCATTGCGCGCACCGTTCAGGTGTTGGGCGATGACGACGACATCGTCCATCGAGCCGCTACGGTTGTCCGCGTCATGACCGTCCGTATCCGCGAGTACAGGGGCGGCACAGACGAGTGAGGCGACAGCGACCGCGAGTGGCGATCGAGTAGCAGTAATCCGGTACATGGCTTTCTCCGTACGAAAGCAGAATGAAACAGGACTGCGGCCACGCCACAGTCGGATCAATCGCAATCAGATCGGAGAAAAAGGAGGAGCTCTGGAGCGATAGAAAGCGCGCGGAGCGGCCGCTACGCTTAAGACGACCGGACTCGCCGGAAGTTCCGTCGACAGCGGCAACCCACAGGCATTGGGAGGCGCCAAGATCGGCGCGGCGCCCGCTTGCGAAAGCGCTGCGCACTCACCACACGGGCCGCTTTGCGCGACGAGAGCGGGCTTGGAATGACCGGCATCACCACCGAGGTGGCTAATCGCATGCACAGAGCCCTGCACCTGCGCGATCCAAAATATCGCGAGGAGCAATAGGGGCAGTGCTTTACGAATGTGGCGCATCCAGACCTTCAAAGGCATACACGCAGCCGACAGATGGGCCGCAAAAAAAGCATACCCGCCTTATAGGGAAAGGACAAGGCGACCCGGTCGGGAGCGGGCGCCCGATGCGCGCGGACAAGTAACACCACGCACGGCCCAGCGCTCTGATTCGATCGAACGTTGCATCGCGTTCCGATGCACATTCAGAGCGCTGCCGATCAAACCGCCCGCACGTGACCAACTCATTTTCATCGCAATCGGCGGCGGATGACTTCGCTGTACCCCGCCACCCAAAAGGCGGCGTGCCGTCGATCACCGACGGCACTTAGCCAGCGCGATTCCGTTTACGAGCCCAGCGCCTTCATGCGCGCCAGTCCGTCGCGAATGGCCGCTTTTTGGGCGTCGGTCACCTCGTTGAAGGGTGGCCGTGGGTAGGTCTGCGGCACACCCATCTGCTGGCTGAGCGCATACTTCAGCGGCCCGCTGTTCCAGACGTCTGTCTGCAGGTCTTTCATGATCTTTCGCTGCGCGTTGTAGGCCGCGAACGCAGGATGGTAATCCTGGCCGGCGCGGTACGCCGCGAACACGTCGCCGAGCGCCTTCGTGAAGACGTTGCCATCTTGGCACATCGCGCCCATGCCATGATCGAGCGCATATGGAATGTTCAGCTCAGCGCCGGTACGCATGTTCAATTGCGGGAAAGCGGAGACAAATGCCGCGTATTCGGCCGGAACTCCGCTCGAGTCCTTCAAGCCAGCGAGGTTCGGATAGCGCATCAGCCGGTGTAACAGTTCATGGCTGATCGGCACACCGCTGGCCGCCGGGATATGAAAGAGATTGATTGGGAGACTGACCGCTTCGAACAACGTCGAGTAGTAGCGAGTCAGCGCATCGAGAGGCGGCTTCTTGTAGAAGAACGGCGGCACCACGAGCAACCCGTCGGCACCGTTGGCTTCGGCATGCTTCGCAAGCTCGACAGTCTCGTCGATGTTCGACGTTCCCGGCCCGACGATGATGTTCATGCCGAGCTTATCTTTGAGCGCCGTTTCGGCGATCAGTTTACGTTCGGCGACTGAGAACGAGGCAAACTCACCCGTGGCGCCGAGTACGACAATGCCGTCCGCACCGTTCTGCTTAAAGTACTGGAGCATGTCGCGGAAGGCGCTGGGGACGAACTTGAGGTTCTTATCGCAGGGCGTAGCCGCAGCGACCCAATACAGCGGCTTCGATGCGCTGCCGAGTTTCCGCTCCGTTGGGGCGGCAAGTACGGGGGCGGCGCTGGCCAGCGTCGCCACAGCGGCGGCACCCATGAGTCCGATCGCTTCGCGTCGGGTCGTATTCATACCAATTCTCCGGCTAATACTCGTTGCACATCGAACACGAGACGCATTCGTGACGGCCGCCTACGTTTGGCATCGCAGCGCTTTCGTTACCGCGATGACGCGTTCACCGAGCACGCCGAGGTTCCAGAGTACGGGACGGTCATCGCAAGCGGCTACCGTTTCATTCTATGCCGGTATGGGTCCGCGTTTCATAAAATAGCCGACGATTTCCATTGACACGCCAATCCACTCATTTGCCTTTTACTGGCGGACGCAACGCAGACGCTAGGGATTGACCACCTCAAGGCCCCACCGATTCCACGCGCGATCGTCGCGAGTGGACTGCTCAACATGTCGTCGCCCGCGTTGGACACCCTCGCCGGTCGCTCGCAATAGGATGCGGTCTGAGTGGCCCACCGTGCGCCACCGAGGTACCTCGAGAAAACGCAGATCGCTTACGCGGGCTCTCGGGGATCACGCGCGAAGGCGTTATCGGGCAGCCTCACGCAGACTCAAGATCTCACCCATGAGTCCGTCTGGCCGCAATTGCATGTCCGGAAGTGGAAAAGCGACGGCCTCCAGCGCGGCGCCCTGACTCATGCCAAGCGACAGGAGGATCCGTTGGGTGAGATCTTCGGCATAGCCCGGGGAGCTTCCAGCCGCCAACAGTGTCTGCAGCCCACCCAGCATCGGACCGATGATCAGGTTCGTGGCCACCGACATCGGCATGTCGTCGAAGGAGCCCTGCGTAATCGCTAATCGGATGTCGCGATCCAAGTTGCCGAGGAATGCCCCGGCAGATGACCTCATGGGCCAGCCGGATTGCAACATCAATTTGCCGATTACAGGCAGGCCCGACCCTACGTGCAAGATCAAACGCGTGCCCGTCGCCACGCGTATCGCAGCGCTCGGAATACGGGCGATGAGTGTGTCCGCGAGTGGCGTGATCTCGGCCTCGAGTTTCACAAACAGTGTCGTAAAAACCTGACCGAGGGAGTCGAAATACTTATAAAAGGTGCCGCGGGAAACGCCTACCTGATGGATTAGATCGTTCACCGAAATCTCGCTGAATGGCTTCTGGGAGAGCAGCCGCAAGGCGGCGGATAAAAGCCTTGCCTCCATTTCCGCGCGACGCCGCGCCGCGACTTGCGGTCGGTGATCCATCGTTGTTGAGGGTCTTTTATTCAAGGCATCCCGCAAGCCGCAGAGAAGACATGCGACCGGAACATAGAAAACAGGCCGTTATTTTGAGCCTGTTTTTACATAAAACAATTTTCTTTTCAAAAAGCGTGGCAGTTGCCCTCAAACGAAATAAACATATGTATATGATGAACTAATGTTTATTTTGACTCGACCCTGTCTGCCGCTGGTGAGGAATCCATGAACGTTTCGCTGTCGCGATTAATCGTCTTCACGTCCATGCTCGTGAGTTGCGCACTCATTGATGCGCCCCGCGCCCAAGCCAACCACTCCGGCGCGCCGGACGCCCAAGGGCCGGCGTTCTTCGTCACACCCACGACCGGCACCGCGACCGATTTGGCGGCGAGAAACACCCAATTTCTGTGCCTCTCGGCAATCCCGGTCCCGCCCCAACTGATCACGATCACCACCCCGCAAACGCCGTGGGTCCAAGGGCAAAACGTTGTTCCGTCCAAAATTCCGTTCGTGAGCGGGTCCGTCGACTGGAAGGATGTCCCGAATGCTCGCCCGGAATTCAGAACCTGGGTGGAAGACGGGAAACGCCATTTCAAAGGCAACGGAATTCCGAACCACCCGACGGGCGTCTTTCCAGTGCAACCGAACACTGCAGCGTACCCGTACTACGCCGCCGCTCCTGCCGAGGGCTATTCGAATGCTGCCGCCATTCCGATCGGGCCGTACGACCTCGACGTCACGGTTCCTGCCCACCCCGTGTACTCAGACACACCCGCCTGCATCAGCGACCTCGTGACGGGCGTTGTGACGCAGACCGGCGCGGTGTGGCACGCGAACATTGCCTACGCGGGCGTGTGGGTGGACCCGATTGCCGCCCTCCCCGTCGATCAATGCTGGGGACATCCTTACAACACGCAGTATCACTATCACGGCTACTCGTGGAAATGCTTCCCACGCCAAGGAGAGGCCCATGAGCATTCACCGCTGTTCGGCTATGCCATGGATGGCTTTGGTATCTATGGCCCCCGCGGCGACGGCGGCAAATTGCTCACAAACGACGATCTCGACGAGTGCCACGGACACTTCGGATTTATCGAGTGGGATGGCCATTGGACGCACATGTACCACTACCATCTGAACAACGAGTATCCCTACGGCCCGGGCTGCTACCGAGGCACCGTGGGTACGATGGTCAGCCACGGCAAACATGCCCATGGCTTCCCCACAGCTACGGCGCTGCCGTCGGTTGACGTCGCGCCCGCGACCGACAACGAGGGCAAGCGCCTGCGGTGATCGTCAATCGCGCGCCCACGCTCCGGACGGACGCCCAACGCTTCAGGCATCAACGGGCGAGCACAGCTCGACCAGCGTTCCGTCCGGGCACCTGACGTAGGCCACGCGTTGGCCCCACGGTTTGGCGATCGGCTTCTTGATAACCGTCGCCCCGGACGCCACGGCGCGATCAAATGCCGCGCCCACATCGTCCGTCACCAACGCGATTTCGATTCCGAGTGGCTTACTCTCATTCGCCTTGATATAGCCATCGGGAAGATTGCCCAGTCCCAAGTCGTGGGTAGCAAACGCCAATGCCGTGCTGCCCGTTTCGAGTTCCCCGTAGCCACTGTCGTGGATAAATCTTCGCTTGAGTCCAAACGCGACTTCAAAGAATTCGACGCTCTTAACCACGTCATCCGTATAAATGATCGTGTAGCCAAATCGCATGTTTGCATCCTCTGAGTCGCTGGCCGCTATTATATTCAACCCAGAATGCCTGACCGGCGTCTCACCAGTAGATGTGTCGCACACGACTCGAGTAGCGTCAGCGATCGCGCAAATGAGTCTCGGGCTGAGGCGCTTGAGCCGACTCCCACGCGTAGACACCGGATTTCACAGACGAAGCGGACTGGCGGACCGTGGATACGGGTATTCGATAAATTAGGCCCTGGCCACCTCCATTACCTCGGACCCGAACACCGAGCAGCGGCTGGATTACTCCGTCAGGCGGCTGGCTGAGATGCGCGTGGAAGACCCGATACTCTCGATGGTTGCTATGCGCGGCAGTGCGCTCAGGCGCACGGATGCCGAGCGCGCTGCGAGCCCCTTGAACTCATCCAGCGTCGACAGCAGAGCCAGAAGTGGGGACGAAATCGGGAGGGTATCGGTGTTGACCCTACCCGAACACTTACCGGTTTAGACCGGAATAGTCACCGGATCCGCCACCTGAATAGACCGCAACAAGCGGGCGCCGCCCCTGGTTTATGACAACGATGACTCGTCCATCGCGCAGAGGGCACCTTCTTCGCAACTCGTTCAGCATCATAATTGATGCTATATTGCATCTACCGTGGATCTAAAGGGGCGAGCCATGCGAACGACAGTCACGATTGATGACGATCTTTACCAGACTGCCCTTGAGGTCGCCGACCCGACGATGGACAAAGCCGACCTGTTTCGTGAAGCGATGAAACTGTTCGTCCGGGTGCGTGCCGGAAATCGCCTCGCCGCACTTGGCGGGAAGGCAAGGAAGATGGCCGATATCCCACGCCGCAGGCCCGCGTAGAGCGCGTCATCGTGCCGCTCATTCTCGCCGACACGTCGGTGTGGGTATCGCATTTTCGTCATACGGAGCCGACACTACAGGCGCTGCTCGCGACGGACCAGGTCTTGTGCCACCCCCTGGTAGTTCTGGAACTCGCCTGCGGAACGCCGCCGGCTCCTCGCGAGCGGACACTAGGCGACCTCCAGAAGCTTCGTCAGCCGGTGATCGCCACCCAAGACGAAACACTTGCGCTGGTGACTCGGGAGCAACTCTACGATTCTGGATGTGGGGCGGTGGATGTCCTGCTTCTGGCGTCCGTCCTACTAACAGCCGACGCGCAGTTGTGGACGCTGGACAGGAAGCTTGCGGCTCTGGCGACACGATTGGGAGCCTGCTTCAGAGACTCCAGCCACTAGCAGGCCGAAATCACAGCCGCGAGCTCCGATTATTCCCACTCAATTGTCGCGGGCAGGTATAAGTGCCTGACATTACTAGACTTCTTGTGAGGGCGCGCCGGACTTACCGTCACATCTACCGCCAAAAACTTCCGCTTGGAGGCGATAGGCGGCGATAGATGCCGGAAGGTTCTCTCCGGGTCGGCCACGGCACCAAATAGTCACCCATAGTGACTATAAATAAAATTCGGTAAACCTTCATTTGACTTGCCTGAGGTTTACAAAACATCTATTTTAGTCACCATGAGTGAGTCAAAAAACGAAAAGCTAAACCGACTTTTAGAGACACTGGGGGACACCACCCTCGTCTCCAGCCGGTGGCTGCGCGTCCACGGCTACCCGAGCAATCTTGTCGCCCGATACATAACGAGCGGCTGGCTCCAATCGCCCGCCCGCGGCGTATACCTCCGTAAAGGAGGCAAGGCAACCTGGGAAGGTCTCCTGCACACTCTGCAGTCACTGGAGCAACTACCACTCCACTTGGGCGGTCGATTTGCATTGGCCCGCCAAGGACATGAACATTACCTGCGACTGGGCGAACCTGCGACTCTGACACTCTACGGTCCAGCAAAGTTGCCGGCCTGGTCACGCAAGCTGCCTCTGCGCGAGCGCGTGCAGGCATGCGGAAAAGGTCCGTTCGACTTGGCACCAATCGTCTTCAGCCCCGAACTGCTCGACGCGACATTGAGTGCGCAGGGACTTGAACGAGTGGCGCACGCCACCGGCGCGGTCGGGGTCGTTTACTCCACTCCTGAACGGGCAATATTGGAACTATGCGACGGGACACCGGACAGCGCCCTAGTGCACGAAGTGAATGCCATCATGCAAGGACTTGCGACGCTCCGGCCGCAACTCGTCAGCACACTGCTCCAGCACTGCAGCAGTATCAAGGCGAAACGACTGTTCCTCGCGCTCGCTGACCAAAATCACCACGCGTGGATGGCGCACGTGGACTTGCAGGGCGTGGATCTCGGGCACGGCAAACGTGTGCTCGTTAAAGGCGGCAAGCTGAACACCAAATATCAGATAACGTTGCCTGCTGATCTCGATGAACCACTGGGATAATCGTTACGCCGAGCGCGTGAAGCTTCTCGTAGAGATATTGCCAACGATTGCAAAGGAGAAGCGCTTTGCATTGAAGGGTGGCACGGCTATCAATCTCTTCGAGCACGATCTGCCGCGTCTCTCTGTCGACATCGACCTGACATGGTTGCCCGTAGGTGATTTTGCGCAAGACGCACAGGACATCTCGGCCGCGCTGGAAGGCATCGGCGAGCAGTTGCGCTCCGGACCGCTACGACTGCAGCTGCAGACCAGCAGAACGGAAGCGACAGGAATCCACCGACTGATTGCGAGCCGCAGCCGTTCCCGCGTGCAGATCGAGACCACCCCTGTGATGCGCGGCACAGTCCATCCAGTGCGGACGATGCGTGTGCGGCCTGGAGTTGAACGGGACTTCGGATTTGCCGAGATGCAGGTGCTCGACTTCGCGGACCTCTATGCAGGCAAGATCTCGGCGGCCCTGTCGCGCCAGCACCCTCGCGACTATTTCGACATGCAGCCTTTGCTGGACGGCGGCAGGCTCGATGAAAGATTGTGGCGAACGTTCCTCGTTTATCTCACCTGCAGCCCTAAACCCGCTGCAGAGATCCTGGCACCGAACGAGCCACACGACTTCGAGCAGACGTTCGCCGCGCATTTTCAGGGCATGACCGCGGCGCCAGTCACAGCCGAGTCGCTCCTCGATGTGAGGAAACGACTTCTCAATCGCATTACGGAATTTCTTGATGCGAAGTCGCGCGCGTTCCTCGAATCCGTCGAGCGCGAAGCGCCCGACTTCGATCTCATCGAACTTCCTCACGCCGCCGAGTTACCCGGCGTGCGACGAAAGCTCGCCAACTTGGGGCAACGCTCGGCAGCGAAACGCGCCGCCGACCACGAGCGTTTGGCCGCTGTCCTTGCGAATAGAAGTTCTACCTGAGAGCGCCAGTCGATCTACGCGCTGATGATAACGTTCTTGCGTCGCCTACATGGTAGACGCTGCCGAAAAAGCCAATCTGGTCACCCCAGCAGCCATCGAGTTCTTGCCAGTTTTGCCCCCATTTACAAGCTTCCGCAGTGACCGCCAACCGTGGCAACATCAAACGGGACGCCCTCGTCACTCCCACTCGATCGTTGCAGGCGGCTTTCCCGAGACGTCGTACACAACGCGCGACACGTCTTCGATCTCATTCACAATTCGGAGGCTGACTTTCTCAAGCAGCTCGTACGGTAGCGGCGCCCAACGCGCCGTCATGAAATCAATCGTCTGCACTGCTCGTAACGCGATAACAGGAGCATAGCGGCGACCATCACCGGTCACCCCAACCGACTTCACCGGCAAGAACACGGCAAAGGCCTGACTCGTCTGGTCGTACCATCCCGCCTTGCGCAACTCTTCGATGAAAATGTGATCGGCGAGCCTCAGTGTGTCAGCGGCCGCTTTGGTCACTGCCCCGAGGATGCGAACACCTAAGCCGGGCCCCGGGAACGGGTGGCGATACACCATCTCACGCGGCAAACCGAGCTCGACGCCGATGCGGCGGACCTCGTCCTTGAAGAGTTCGCGCAACGGCTCAACGAGCTTGAGCTTCATGTGAGCCGGCAATCCGCCTACGTTGTGATGACTCTTGATCAGATGGGCTTTGCCGGTCTTCGCCCCGGCGGATTCGATCACGTCAGGATAGATCGTGCCTTGTGCCAAGAACTCGACCCGACCACCGGCCGAACCGGTGATTCGATTGGATTCCTCATCGAAGACTTCAACGAAGAGACGTCCGATGATCTTGCGCTTGGCCTCGGGATCGTCGACACCGGACAGCTCCGCAAGAAATCTCGCTTCAGCGTCGACGCGGATCACCTTCACACCGAGGTTCTGCGCGAAGATCGCCATGACCTGGTCGCCTTCCTGATGTCGCAGAAGGCCGTGATCCACGAACACACAGGTCAGCTGATCACCAATCGCACGGTGCAAGAGTGCCGCAACGACTGACGAATCGACGCCGCCCGAGAGTCCCAACAACACGTGGGCCGTACCGACTTGAGCGCGCACGCGAGCAATCGCGTCTTCGATGATATTGCCCGGATTCCAAGACGCACCACAGCCACAAATCTCATGGACGAAGCGCGAATAAATCCGCTCGCCCTGCGTCGTGTGGGTGACTTCTGGATGGAATTGCAGGCCGTAAAAATGGCGTGACTCGTCGGCCATACCCGCGAGTGGAAGATCGGGCGTCGATGCGATCGATTTAAAACCGCTTGGGACTTCGACGACGCGATCGCCGTGACTCATCCAGACATCCAGCAGCCCATGACCCTCGGCATTGACACGGTCTTCGATGTCTTTGAGGAGTTGCGAATGGCCGCGGGCACGCACTTCGGCGTAGCCAAATTCCTTGGAATCGTGCGCCTCCACCCGTCCGCCGAGCTGGTGGGCCATCGTCTGCATGCCGTAGCAAATGCCGAGCACCGGCACGCCCAACGTCCACACGACCTCGGGAGCACGCGGCGTGCCCTCGACCGTTACGGTCTCAGGTCCACCGGAGAGAATGATCCCCATGGGTGCAAAGGCGCGGATGTCCTCCTCCGCCATGTCCCACGGGTGCAATTCGCAATAGACGCCCAGTTCGCGCACGCGACGTGCGATCAACTGCGTGTATTGCGAGCCGAAATCGAGGATCAGAATCCGATGGGCATGGATGTCAGCGGTCACAGGTCAACTCACTCGGTAGTTCGGCGCTTCCTTCGTAATCTTCACGTCGTGGACGTGGCTTTCGCGCACACCCGCATTCGTGATGCGTACGAAGCGCGGCTTGGTCCGCAATTCCTCAATATCGTGGCTACCGGTGTAACCCATCGCAGCCTTCAAGCCGCCCGCCAACTGGTGCAGGATCGAGACGAGGCTGCCCTTATAGGGCACACGACCTTCGATACCTTCCGGCACTAACTTTTCCAGCTCGCCGGCCGTGTCCGCTTGGAAGTAGCGATCCGCAGAACCGTGACGCTGGGCCATCGCGCCGAGGGACCCCATACCGCGGTAGGCCTTGTAGGACGCGCCTTGATACAGCTCCACTTCACCCGGGGATTCCTCGGTGCCGGCAAACAGTCCACCGATCATCACGGAATGCGCACCTGCGGCAATCGCCTTTGCGATATCGCCGGAGAAGCGTATGCCGCCGTCCGCAATCAGCGGCACACCGCGGTCGGCCAGCGCCGCCGCAACATTGGAAACCGCTGAAATCTGCGGAACACCAACACCCGCAACGATGCGCGTCGTGCAAATGGAACCGGGACCGATACCGACCTTGACGCCATCTGCACCGGCGTCGACCAACGCTAACGCCGCGTCCGCCGTGACGATATTGCCGCCGACGACATCGACGTGCGGGAACGCGAGTTTCACGCGCGCGACCATATCAATCACGCCCTTGGAGTGGCCGTGAGACGTATCCACGACGACGAGATCAACGCCCGCCTCCGCAAGCTGTGCGACTCGGTCCAAAGTATCCGGGCTCGTCCCCACGGCCGCACCCACCCGGAGGCGACCGCTCGCGTCCTTACAGGCCCGGGGGAATTCCGTGGCTTTCTGGAAATCCTTGACGGTGATCATGCCTTTGAGCAAGCCGGCGTTATCGACCACCAGCACCTTTTCGATGCGGTGACGGTGCAACATCGCGAGCACTTCTTCTTTCGGCGCGTTTTCACGCACCGTGATCAGGCGATCCTTCCCGGTCATGACGGTGGTAACCGGCGCATCAAAATTGCGCTCGAAACGGAGATCTCGGTGCGTCACGATGCCGACGACTTCGCCGGAGGTCGTCACCACCGGCACGCCCGAAATACCCTTGGCACGCGTCAGTTCGATCACTTCACGGATCGTCTTATCGGGTGTGACCGTAATGGGATCCGAGATCACGCCGCTCTCGTACTTCTTAACGAGAGACACCTGACGGGCCTGATCGGCCGCACTCATGTTCTTGTGGACGATGCCGATACCGCCTTCCTGCGCCATGGTGATGGCAAGACGGGCCTCGGTCACCGTGTCCATGGCAGCCGATACAACCGGCAGATTCAGCCGGATGTTACGACTCACTCGGGAGGATAAATTGACGTCACGGGGCAACACGTCCGAATACGCCGGAACGAGCAGCACGTCATCAAAGGTCAACGCTTCTTGATCGATTCGCATGGGCAGTCCTCTGCCGCAACTCGGTGCGGCGGGGCCTATGCGGCACGCACGGCTCCGCCGGGGAGCCTTGGTGTGAAAGCACAGCATGGTACGCGAATACGGGTAGTTCGTAAACTTTAGTTTCCCATGCTCCACCACACTCGGCGGGCACCACGGTCCGACGGACGTCGACTCGCCGTGCAGCGTCCGGCCTCCCTGCGGGCGCTGCTGCGCTCAGGTTAAGATAGACGCATGTCATCCCCCGCCCCGCGCACTGTTTACACCGTCTCACGCCTCTGCATGGAGGCCAATTTCGTACTGGACGGCGGACTGCCCGCCGTGTGGCTTGAGGGCGAACTGTCTAACGTCAAACGCTATCCCTCAGGCCATTGGTACTTCACCGTCAAGGACGAGAACGCGCAGATTTCGTGCACGATGTGGAAATCCAAGGCGGCGCGCACCCGCGTCGCTCCCCGTGACGGTCTGCGCGTGTTGGTCTACGGCAAAGCCGGGGTCTACGCGACCCGCGGCACGTTTCAGTTCAATGTCGACTATCTCGAAGATGCCGGGGAAGGCGCGCTGCAGCGACGGTTCGAAGTCCTAAAAGCCTCACTGGCCGCAGAGGGTTTGTTTGATGCGGCGGCGAAACGGCCCTTGCCCACCCTGCCGCGGCGGATCGGACTCATTACGTCGCCCGCCGGCGCCGCCATTCGCGACATTTTGCACATCCTGAAACGTCGCTTTCCGTCGATTCCGGTACTGCTCTATCCCGTCGCCGTCCAAGGCGCCGGCGCTGCGACGGAGATCGCCCGCGCGTTGACGCTCGCGTCGGATCGCGCGGAGGTGGATGTCATCATTTTGGCGCGCGGCGGCGGTTCGCTCGAAGACTTGTGGTCTTTTAACGAAGAAGTGGTGGCCCGCGCCATTTGCGCCTCACGCATTCCCGTCGTCGCGGGCATCGGCCATGAGACGGACACCACCATCGCCGATTTCGCCGCGGATGTCCGCGCACCGACGCCCTCAGGCGCGGCCGAACTCGTCGTACCGGACCAGGCCGAGTGGCGACGCGTACTGGAGCACCACCGACGCCGATTGGTCGCGATCGCGCAGCGGAATCTGCGCTCCCAACGGGAGCGAGTTCAGTTCCTACATCGCCGCCTCCAACAAGCGCACCCGCGTCACCGATTGCAAGAACGGCAGCAGCGCGTTGATGAATTGGACGGTCGATTAACGGCGGCCTTGCGTCGGCACTTGGATCGTTCGTCGACACGTTACCGCTGGTTGGCGGGGCGCCTCGCACAAGTGCATCCCGGCCGACGGATCGCATTGCAGGCCGGTGAGCTTCAGAGTCGTCGCGAGCGGTTGGATCGCGCCGTGACTACGCTGCTGACGTTTCAGCGGCGTCGCTTTGAAGGGGTCGTACGCACCCTGCAGGCCGTGAGCCCCCTCGCGACCTTAGAGCGCGGCTACGCGATCGTGAAGAACGAGGCGGGCTGCGTCATCCGGAATGCTCGAGAGATTGAAAACGGCGACACGATTCATGCGCAACTCGCACAAGGCCACGTGCGCGCTGTCGTGATCGAACGCAGCGCCTAAACCGTTGGAGCTGCCGCCCTCGGCAGCGTCACGGGGATCACGATCTCGGCAATAAGTCCGGGGCTGTTGTCCGACAATTCCAGACGCCCGCCGTGCAATCGCGCCACGGCAACGACCAACGCTAAACCGAGCCCGCTTCCGGGTGTTCCGGCCGCATTGGATAACCGCGTGGAACGTTCGACGGCCCGTGCGCGATCCGCCACAGCGATACCCGGGCCGCTATCCGCCACGCGAACGACAAGACTGTCGCTGCGACGAATCACCTGAACACCAATGACGCCACCCATCGGAGTGTACTTGATGGCGTTATCCAACAGATTCGCAATCGCTTGTGCCAACAACTGAGCATTGGCACGCGTTATGCCCGAGACGGGCAACTCCGCGGTCAACTGCAAGTGCTTGTCTTCGGCGATAGGCCGATACAGCTCCACCACGTCGGCGGTGACTTCAGCGACGTTGACCGACGCAAAGCTCGCTGTTCCCGATTCCGCCAACGTAATGCGCAGCAGCGCGTCGAGCGTGGCCTCGATTCGATCCACTTCGTTGAGCGCGGCTTCCACGGTATCGGACATTTGTTCGAGGCTGCGCCCCTTCAATAAGCCCGTCTCGAGACGGGTTCGCAGCCGGTAAAGGGGCGCTCGAAGATCGTGGGCCGTACTATCAATCACGGTCCGGTTCGCCAACGTCAGATGCTCAATACGCTCGAGCAGACGATTGAACTTGCCGCTGATCGCGTTCAAACCTGTCCCCATGCCCGCGGGTAATCGCTGCGCGAGGTCACCGTCCAACAAGCTCTCGATGGCGCAATTGGTCCGTTCGATATCTCGGCTGGCGATTCGCGCTGCGAAAAATAACTGTACAGCGGCGATCCCGAGACCCGTGAGGAAGACAATCAGCGTCATCAACACCGAATGACGGACGAGCGCTAGTCGTTTTTCGATGCGATCGCCAACAATCAGACAATCGCCGTTCGCGAAACATTGCCTCAACGCAAGCCGAGGATCGATATCGGCGCCATGCACTGCCGGCACATACTCTAAAAATCCAGACCGTGACGATGGATGCAGAAGGGGCACAGGCTGCGCACCCACGATCACAGCGCCATCGGCAAGCCGCAAGGTATATTCAATGCCTCGGTCCAGATCAGGACTACTGCGAGCGACCAGATAGGCCGCATAGGCCGACGGAGAGAGCACGTCATGCAAGGGCGCCACGACAGCGATGTCTCGATCGAGGGCGGACGATCCCCTGCCTGCGACCGGGGGCGCTATGAAAAAAACGGTGGCGACAAGCGTCGCGACGAGACCGACGGCAAGGAGAGTACGCAACAGACGCCACGCCAACGTCCGGCGCATGCGCTAATTGGGCTTCAGTACGTAGCCAACGCCACGCACGGTGGTCAATACCGGCGCGCCTTCCCCGTCCCCAATCGCATGACGCAGACGACTGATATGCACGTCAATCACGTTGGTTTGCGGGTCAAAGTTGTACCCCCACACCTGTTCCAACAGCATCCGGCGGGTCACGGGCTGCGGCGCTGAGCGCATCAAGCACTCTAATAATCGAAATTCACGCGGCGTCAGATCAATGCGCTGCTCGCCTATCGATGCCTCTCGGGTGATCAAGTCGAGCGACAGCGCACCTGCGGTCAATTTGGCTTGTACCGCGCCGGCTGTAGTGCGGCGGGATACGGCCTCGATACGCGCGAGCAACTCGCCAGAATGGATCGGCTTAACGAGATAATCGTCAGCCCCTGCGTTCAGGCCATCGATCCGATCATCGGGCTGGCCCAGCGCCGAGGTCACAAGCACCGGCACGCCAAATCCACGATCGCGAAGGAGGCGTATGAAGTTGAGACCGTCCATGCCCGGCAGCATCCGATCGACGATCAATACCTCCGGCGCGACGGCGTCGATGCAGTCGAGCGCTGCTTCCGCGGAGGGCACGCTTTGCACGCCATGCCCCGAGACGAGCAGACGCTCCGACAGACCGTCGGCCACCTCCTGATCATCTTCGACAAGCAAAATGCGCACGGGGATCCTCAGCGACCCTTGGCATGCCGCATCAAACGGCGCCGCTTCGAGATCTGTCGAGCCGTGAGTTCGTTCTTACGTCCGGCGAACGGATTGGTATCCGATCGGAACTCAACGCGCACGGGGGTCCCGTGCAACTTAAATGCTTCGCGGTAGGTATTCACAAGATACCGGCGATACGCCTCGGGAACGTGAACCACCTGGTTGCCGTGAATCACGATCACCGGTGGGTTCTTACCGCCTTGATGGGCGTAGCGTAGTTTGATGCGTCGGCCACGCACCAACGGTGGCTGATGAGCCTGCAAGGCCGCCTCCAGCACCCGCGTCAGTTCGGGCGTCGGCAGGTCCTTGAGCGCCGCACGAGCCGCGCGCCGCGCTTGGGAGAGCAAATCGCCGACACCGGTGCCATGCAAGGCCGAGATAAAGTGCCGTTGGGCGAAATCAAGGAACGGTAATTTCAGTTCCAACTGATTGCGCATGTGATCGCGTTGGTCGGCAGGAATGTGGTCCCACTTATTCACCGCCAGCAGCAGCGCGCGACCGCGCTCCGCCACATGGCCGAGCAAGGTGGCATCCTGATCGGCAACCGTCTCGTGACCGTCCAAGACGCCAATCACGACGTGAGCCTCATCAATCGCCTGCAGCGCCTTGATCACCGAAAACTTTTCGATCGCGTCCTCAACACGGGAACGTCGTCTCACGCCTGCCGTATCGATCAGGATATAGCGATGACCATCCCGTTCGAACGGAACGTAGACGCTATCCCGCGTCGTGCCGGGCTCGTCGAAGGCAACGACACGTTCTTCACCGATCAGTCGATTGATCAGCGTGGACTTGCCGACGTTGGGTCGACCGACCACCGCAATACGTATCGTGTCATCGGGCCCTGATTCTTCCTCGGGCTCGACCGGCAACCCGGCGAGCATGTTGCTCACAAGGGCGTCGATGCCCTCGTTATGGGCTGCAGAGATCGGAATGGGCTGTCCAAAGCCGAACGAGTGAAACTCGATCCCAGCCAACTCGCGCTCGACACCCTCGGACTTATTGGCGACCAAGAAAACGTGTTTACCGAGCCGACGCAGGCGGTTCAGCACGCTCAGGTCTTCCGGTGTCGGTCCAGAGCGCGTATCCACGACGAAGAGCACACGATCGGCTTCTTCGACGGCGCGCACGGTTTGTCGAACCATCAACGCTTCGACGCCGGAAGGCGCGTCGACGAGGCCGCCCGTGTCGACCACGATGTAGCGCCCGCCCCGCTTTCCGAAGCCGTACTGCCGATCTCGGGTCAAACCCGGCAGATCGGCCACAATGGCATCACGCGTACCGGTCAAAACGTTAAAAAGCGTCGACTTACCGACGTTCGGACGCCCAACAATGGCAATGACCGGCAGCATGTCTCGGTTCCACGGTTAGGACCGCGGATGCCCCCGCAATGCAAAGAGCTGGCCGGCATCGTTCTGAACGTACACCATGCCATTGGCGGCCACCGGCGCGTTGGTCACACGTGCCTTTTTGGTGGTTTCAATGCGCCCGACGATGTCGCCACTGGCGCGATCGAGCCAATGAACATAGCCCTCAAAATCCGCCACCACGATGTCATCGCCATCGACCACCGGCCGCGTCAGGCCACGGCGAGCGAGGCCCTCTTGGCTCCAGCGCTCGGTGCCATCCCGACGGGAGAGCGCCGTCACTTTGCTGTCGGAGGTCGTGACAAATAACGTCTCACCGGCGAGCGCTAACCCGCGGTAGGACGATGCGTCGCGCGACCACCAGATCTGCCCCGTATCGAGGCCGATCTGCGCAACGCGGCCTTGAAACCCCACGACGTACAGGTCGTGGCCCTCGGCCACAACCGGGCCGTCGATATCAACGAGCCGCTCGAGTTCGGTTTTGCCGCGCGACGGACTGACCGCGGTATCCCACAGGATGTCGCCGTTCGAGAGCGCGTAAGCGGACACTTTGCCGTTGTCGAACGCACCGATCACCGAATCGCCCACCACCGTGGGTTCCGCCGTACCGCGCAGCGAGAGTGGCGGCACGGTTTGATCGTTCGCCCACTGTTCGTGGCCGTCCGCCAACGCAAGGCTGTGCAAACGACCGTCGACGGTTCGCACGAGGATGCCGGCAGTCGTCACCACCGGTGCGGCTAAGACTTCACCGCTCGTCCGAACTTGCCAGCGTTGCGCACCCGTCGTCGCATCGAGGGCGAGCAACTGACCGTCGAGTGATCCGACGACAACGAGATCGCTACCAACGCCGGGGCCGGCGGAGAGTTCAAGCTTCGTGGTTGCGTGCCAGAGCGATCGACCGGACGCCGCATCGAATGCCGCCACTTGACCTTGATCACCCGCGGCGTAAAGACGCCCGGCGTCTACCGCCGGAGCCAGTGCGAGCCGAAGATGCTTGTCTTTACCGCCGAGGTTGGCGGTCCAAACGCGCTCGACAGCCACGTGGGCATTGATGGCCACGAGCGCCTTCGGTGGTTCGACGTCCTTGTCCTTGTCACAGGCTACGAGCGCGCCACCCAAGAGAGCGATCGCGACGATCGACCGAACCAATCGGGGACGGCAGTTCACGGAGTGCCGCCCTGCGCCGACGCCTGCACGGTGCCGCCCGCGGCATTAATCTTAAGCTCGATGATCTGACGATCCACCCCTCGCTGCTCGGGGAGCGCGAGTACCGCATTCCATGCCGTGACCGCCGCAGCGCGATCGCCCTTCTGGAAGAGCACGTCGCCACGCAGATCGTCAAACGCCGGGCCCTTATTGTCGCCAAGCGTCTTCAAGGCATCATCGTACTTACCGAGCGAGGCCTGAACACGCGCGAGACGCATACGAGCGACGACCGCTAATTCAGGATCGCGGGTGGATGTGAGCACCGACTGCAACCGTGTCGCCGCCGCCTCTAAGCGTCCGCCTTCCACGTCAAAACGCACGTACGCGAGATCCGCGAGATCGCCATACGGCGTACGACCGAACTCGTCGTGCAGCGTTTTGTCGATTTTGTCCGCACCGGCAGTGTCGTTGCGCGACAGCGCCTGCAGCATCGACTGATACTGATCGGCCCCACCTTGCGCCTTACGCTCAGTGTACGCATTCCATTGTTTGACGCCGAACAGCAGCGCGAACCCAATGACCAAGCCACCGATAGCCCACGCGGCATTTTCCTTGACCCACGCCTTGAGCTGTTCGACCTGCTGACGTTCCGACAGATATTCTTCCACGCTCTCTCTCCCACCTGAGGTCCATCGGGTGAGCGCAATCGATGCGCACAACGCCAATGGAATCCATGATTTAACCCGTGACTAATGCATCCAGCTGCGCGGCAAGCGCACTGAAGGACACCGTTGTCTGCTCTCCCCCACGTAGCGGCTTCACGCTCGCTTCGCCGCGGACCACTTCGTCATCACCAATCACGACAGCCACCTGGGCGCCGCTCTTGTCGGCGCGCTTGAACTGCGCCTTAAAACTACCGCCGCCCAAATCGGTCTCGATTCGGAGTCTCGGCAGACTCGTACGCACTTCTTCCGCCAACTGCAAACCACGCGCCAACGCGTTTTGGCCCGCCATGACAAAGTACACATCCGGACGTTCGACCGGCGCACTCGCGCCGAGTTCCTGCATGAGTAGGACGACACGCTCCATCCCCATCGCCCAACCGATGGCCGGGGTCGGCTCACCGCCGAGCTGAGGAACCAAGCCGTCGTAGCGTCCGCCCGAGCAGACCGCGTTCTGCGATCCGAGGGCGTCCGTGACCCACTCGAACACCGTCCGACTGTAATAGTCGAGGCCGCGAACCAGCCGTGGATTGACTGTATACGCGATCCCACCGGCCTCCAGTAACGATTTTAGACGTTCAAAGTGCTGTCGCGACTCTTCGTCTAAGTGGTCCGTCAATAAGGGCGCCGCCGCAATCACGGCCGTCATATCGGGATTCTTACTGTCCAAAATACGCAGCGGATTACCGTCCAATCGGCGAAGGCTATCGGCGTCTAACTGAGCGGCGTGGGTACGAAAATAGTCGCGTAGCAGGTCCCGGTAGCGCGCCCTGGCTTCGGCCGTTCCGAGTGAGTTGATTTCCAACCGGACGCGCGTAATGCCCAACAAACGCCACATTCGCGCCGTCATCAAGATCAACTCGGCGTCGACTTCGGGCCCCGCATAACCGAACGCTTCAGCATCGATCTGGTAAAACTGCCGATACCGTCCTTTTTGTGGGCGTTCGCCGCGAAACATCGGTCCCACGGTGAATAACCGATGCTTCTGGTTGTGCAGCAGGCCGTTGGAAATGGCAGCGCGCACGATACTCGCCGTGGCTTCCGGACGCAGCGACAGACTCTGTCCGTCACGGTCCTCGAAACTGAACATTTCCTTTTCAACGATGTCGGTGTACTCACCGATGGCTCGCTTGAATAACTGCGTACGCTCGAGCAACGGAACTCGGATCTCGCGATACCCATAGGTCGAGAAGACGTGCCGGGCCACCTCTTCCAGGCGATTCCACCAATGCGCCTCGTCCGGGAGGACGTCGTTCATGCCGCGTAGCGGTTCAATATGCTCGCTCAACTCGTCGTGTCCTTGGCTGTGTTCAGAGTATGGTGCCGTCAGGCCTCAGCCCAAATCGAGCTTCGCCGCCGCTCTGGCGCGACTGCGGCACATCCACAATATGCGCACCGAGACTCAACTCAACGCCAGCAGCGTCGCTGAGATAAATTCGCCACGGGCCCACTCCGTGCGCGGTATACATTTCGCCCGCGCGAACGCGTTCGTAAAACAAGCGCGATCCGTCCGCGCCGCGGACCTCGACCCAGCTTTCCCGTATGCCACGAATCGTGACCGCGTCCGTTGCAACGGCGTGTGCACCCGCCCCGACGATTCGATTCCCCGCATTACCCGCCACGTCCGCGTTGGCATCCACCGGAATGGCAATCGGAATGGAGTCGGCACTCTGCGCTGCAACCGGCGCACGCTGCGCATCCGCAGGCAGTGCACTCTGCTTGACGCTCGGTACCGCTGCCGGATGCGCGCCGCGTACGGCGGCCGATCGGTAGCCCGAGTACCAGTATCCCGCCGCCAACACCGCGGCGACCACGACGAGCATGGCGATTGAACGAAGTGAAGGGCGACGGATACGCCGAGCCGTGCGAAAGTGAATCTTTGGCGCGGCAGGTGTCACCGGTACGTGGGTCGGCTCTGCCGGCCGTCCAGCGGCTCGAGCGTCGTAAGCGGCGACGATCGCTAAGGCGTCGAGGCCCAGCAACGCCGCGTATTTGCGCAGGAATCCTTTCGCATACACAGGCGCGTCAAAGCTCTCGAATCGGTTGGACTCCATGGCCTCCACGACCGACACCGGCACAAGGAGATCCGAAGCGACTTTAGCCACCTCCCATCCCAGCGCTTCACGCGTCGCTCGCAGCGTCTGACCCGGTTGATCCTGAAACGCGTCAAACGATGTTTGGTCGGTCACGGCGCCACCACCGCGCGCAATTCACGCACTTGTGTTGAATCAGGGAATCGGTTCACCAATTCATCAAAATATCGGCGCGCTGCGCCGCTATCGCCCAAGGCGCGCTCAACGCGAACGGCTAAGGCGAGCGCGTCGGGAGTGCGCGGTGCCACTTGGAAGTAGCGCTCCAACAGGCCTCGCGCCGGCAACCCGTTGCCCTTCTGGAACGTCAGATCCGCCAGTTGCAACAAGGCGTCGGGAAAATCCGATCGTAGCTCCAAGGCCCGACGGAAATACGATTCGGCCGCAACGTTATCGCCCGCTCCGCGCGCACAGACCCCGGCATTCGCGTACGCCACTTCTGGGGTGGCATAGGCCGGATTACGCGCCGCCTGTTCAAACAAGCGCTGCCCTTCTTTGGGTCGGCCATTTCGGCACTGAAACACCGCGTAGGCGTTCTGGAACTCCGGGTTTTTCGGCTCAAGGCGGACCGCCTGTGCGTACTGCTTGTCCGCTTTCTCCCGCTCTTGCAACCGATCGTAGACGAGCGCCGCAGCCGTATGCACGAAGGCATCCCGGTCATTCTCGCGCAAAGCCTTCTCGACCTTTTCGTGCGCAGCCACCACGTCACCTTGCTTGAGGTAGCCCACGGCCAGTTGCGCATTCAACCGCGCCGCTGTCGCCAATTGCGAGTTTTCCGTGTCCTCTGCGCGCGACACGCCACTCAGGCCAACGAAGAGCACGAACGCAAGCAAAAAGGCACGTTTCATGCCTCGACTCCGATCGTGACCATTTTGCTTCCCAATCGAACGGTCGTTCGATCGTGCACGCGGCCGGCCAATTGTCCGCATGCCGCATCGATATCGTCGCCGCGTGTCCGGCGAACCGTCGCGGTCACACCGCGTCCGTTGAGATAGTCTCTGAAATAACTGATCACGTCCGGCTGGGATCGACGGAATGCCGACCCCGGGAACGGATTAAACGGAATGAGATTGACCTTAGCGTCATGGCCCTGCAACAGCGACACCAGTTGCCGCGCATGCTCGGGCTGATCATTTACGCCATCCAACATGACGTACTCAAACGTAATTGAACGCCCATTCTGAGCATCCAAATAATGCCAGCAGGCCTCCAACAACTCCGCAATGGGATGGCGGCGATTGATGGGCACCAGTTCGTTTCGCAGCGCATCGTTCGGTGCGTGCAGCGACACGGCGAGCGCAACATTAATGTCCTCAGCCAATCGGTAGATTTGAGGCACCAAACCGGAGGTGGACAGTGTCACTCGCCGCCGAGACAGATCAAAGCAGCGATCATCCAGAAAAATTCGCATCGCCGGCAACACGTTCTTGTAGTTTGCCAACGGCTCACCCATGCCCATCATCACGATATTCGTGATCGCACGAGAGCCGTCCGGCGCGACGCCAAGACGCTCGTTGGCTAACCAAACCTGGCCGACGATCTCAGCGGTCGAGAGATTTCGATTAAACCCCTGCGCGCCGGTCGAGCAAAAGGCGCAGTCCAACGCACAGCCGACCTGCGACGAGATACACAACGTGCCACGCCCCATTTCGGGAATGAACACGGTCTCGATCGCCTGATCGCGTCCGTCCGAACGGCCAGCCCGCAACAGCCATTTCCGCGTGCCGTCCGCACTGACGTGCTCGGACACGATCTCCGGCATTCGGACCTCGGCGACGTCACCGAGGCGAGCGCGGAGGTTCTTGCCGAGATCGGTCATGCCGTCGAAGTCACTGACCCGGCGCTTGTACAACCAGGTCAGCAACTGACGGCCGCGGAACGGCTTCTCGCCAAGACCGACGGCGAACGACTCCATCTCTGCAGGGGCTAAACCCAGCAAATTGATGCGTTCTTGGATACCGTCGGTCATGGCGACTCGCTCGCTCACCCTTAACGGGTGCGCGGGCAGAGCTCCGTCTCAGCGAAGAAGTACGCGATTTCGCGGTTTGCGTTTTCCAGCGAGTCCGAACCGTGTGCCACATTCTCTTCGATGCTCGAAGCGAAGTCGGCGCGGATCGTTCCGGGTGCAGCCTTCTTCGGGTCCGTAGCGCCCATGATCTCGCGGTGCGCGGCTACCGCGTTCTCGCCTTCCAGCACGGAAACGACAACGGGGCCGGACGTCATGTACTTGCACAGGTCATTGAAGAACCCGCGCTCACGGTGGACGGCGTAGAAACCTTCGGCCTCGGTCAGCGTCAGGTGACGCATACGAGCAGCGACGATACGCAGACCCGCTTTTTCGAAACGGGCATAGACCTGGCCAATGAGATTCTTCTCAACGCCATCGGGCTTGATAATCGACAGGGTGCGCTCGAGCGCCATGACTCAACTCCATGAACACAGGGAAAGACCCGCCATTGTACGGGCCGACGACCCCACCCCGCAACGCAAAAGGCGCGGAAGTGGGCGAGAGATAAGGGAATTTTTCGGATCAGCGAGGCCGGAGCGATTTCAGAACGAAAAGCTCTCGCCGCAACCGCACTCGGACTTGGCCCGTGGATTCCGGAACTTGAACGCCTCGTTCAAACCGTGGCGGACAAAGTCGACTTCCGTGCCGTCAACGAACTCAAGGCTATCCGGCGCAACGACGACCTTGACCCCTTGGTCCTCGAACACGGTGTCATCGGGCTCGACCGTATCCGCATAATTCACCACGTATGCGTATCCCGAGCACCCTGTCCGCTTGACCGCCAATCGAAGACCCACGCCATGGCCACGCGCTTCAAGGAAGTTGCGAACCCGCTCAGCCGCGGCGGACGACAATGACACTGACATGTGCGGCACCTTCAAAAACTCTTCACACCTGACCATTCTAGGACAGACTTTGGGCGGTCTGTAGCGCCCTACGGTACGCCGTTTCGACGATCAAAATGCGACCAAGTTTCGTGACGGGCGCTTCCAGTTCCGCCAGCAGTGCGCGAGGTTGGAACGAAGCCGACGGAAGGGTTTTGCCCGTCCAGGTGAGGGCCGTCAGCGCCGCAGCCGCTACCGTGTAAGGGCAGCCGCGCACCTCGTAACGAACCTCGTCAATGCGCCCATCGCCAATCCGCAGATAGACGCGAACCCACGTTCCGCTGAGTGCATCGCGGGCCTCGCCCACGCACCAACCATCACCCTCGGGGCGACCCGCGCTCGGCGCCGCCTCGAACAACGCCCAGACGCGGGCGGGGTAGTCTCCGGATGGGGTCATCGCGGCGCGATTCCTCTGAGACGACTGAGCGCGTTTTTAACGATGTTAGCCGCCTGATCAATGTCTTTTTCGGAAGTTATCGACCCGACACTGAACCGAACGGAGGCCTCAGCGCGCGCGTCGTCGAGCCCCAACGCGCGCAGGACGTAGCTGGGTTCAGCCTTCTCCGCGGCACAAGCCGACCCTCCTGAGACCGCGAGGTCACGCAAACTCGCGTGCAAAGCCTCACCGTCGACCCCCGAAAAGGCCAGATTGAGGATATGCGGAGCGCGCTGGTCGGCACGCCCGTTGCGCTCTACGCCGGGCAACGCCAACAACTGATCCGCCAACCGCTCCGTCAGGGCGCGCAAGCGAGCGGTGTGGTCGGCAAACTCCTCGCGGGCGATGCGACAGGCTTCGCCCCATCCGAGTATCTGGTGGACGGGTAAGGTACCGGGACGCAGACCGCGTTCTTGGCCTCCACCGTAGACGATGGGACGGATCCACCGGGCCGCTTGCGCCCCGATCCACAGCGCCCCGATACCCTGGGGGCCGCCCATTTTGTGACCCGACAAACTCGCCAGGTCAACGCCCAACTTACTGATTTCGAATGATATTTTTCCCAAGGCCTGCGCCGCATCGGTGTGCATCAAAATGCCTCGGGAACGCGCGAGCTCGGCGACCTCCCCCACCGGCTGGATCACGCCCGTTTCGTTATTGACGCTCTGCAGGGAAATCAGCGTCGTCTCTGGCCGCAGCGACGCAGTCAGCGCCTCGAGCGACACACGACCGTCGATCGCGGAATTCACATACGTAACCGCGCAACCTTCGGCTTCCAATTGCTTGGCTGCGTCCAAGACGGCGCGGTGCTCGATACGCGAGGTCACCAAATGACGCGCCGGCGCGCGCTGCGCCCGCATCACACCCGCCAACGCCAGGTTATCCGCCTCGGTGGCGCCTGACGTAAACACAATTTCCTCCGGGACCGCGCCGATCAGTGCCGCCACTTCGGCGCGCGCGCCTTCGAGGCGCGCGCGTGCCGCACGTCCGGCCGCATGGGTCGCCGACGGATTGGCGTCGCCCCGCGCTAAGCTTTCAGCCATGACGTGGGCAACCCTCGGATCAACCGGGGTCGTCGCGGCATGGTCCAGATAGATCGTCACTCGGCGTCCCCGCGGCGATCCGCCTTGGCAAGCGTGGCGGCGAACAGCCCCCGCAGCATGTTGACCTCATGGCGATCGAGTTCCGCGCGCCCGAAAATGCGCGCAAAACGTCGCTCCAAGTGCCCTCCACCCGCACGATCGGTGAATTCCACGGCGGCCAACACTTGCGCGAGGTGTGCGTTTAACCGACTCAGTTCATCGGCCGGCGCCAGCGGAACCACTCGTCGCGCCGTCGGTGCTGGGAGGTCCATCGCGCAACGCAACTCGTAGGCCAGGATCTGTACCGCCTGCGACAGATTGAGGGACTCGTAAGCCGGGTTCGCCGGTATATGAATCAACGCGTTACAGCGCTCAAACTCCTCGTTGGTCAGCCCCGTTCGTTCAGTACCGAACACCACGGCCACCGGCGCGTCCTGCGCCGCCGCCAGCAACCGGGGCGCTGCCTCCCGAGGGGTCAATACCGGCCAATACAACGCGGTGCGTAGCCGCGCGGAGGTGCCTAACACCCAGCCACAATCCGCGACCGCCTCCGCAAGCGTACCGACAACCCGCGCCCGGCCGAGCACATCATCGGCACCGGAGGCCAACGCCGTGGCCTCCGGGTGGGGGAAATGGGTCGGCGCGACCAACCATAGGTCATCGAGGCCCATCGTTTTCATGGCGCGGGCGGTGGAACCGATGTTGCCGGGGTGGCTGGGGGCGACCAAAATAAATCGTATAGGCACGGGCGGAAGGTTCTCCTTGGGTCTCTGATATTCTACGCGCCGCTTCGAACCGTGCACCCTGTACGGCAGCCTGGTGAATTACCCGTGTCTACTCATCCTCTCGTCAATATCGGTATTCGGGCCGCCCGCCGGGCCAGCACCGTCATCCTGCGCGGCATGAATCATCTCGACTCGATCGAGGTGTCCGCCAAGGGCCGCAACGACTTCGTCAGCGACATCGACCGGAATGCCGAAGCGGAGATCATCGAAACGATCCGTCGCGCCTATCCGGATCATGGAATTTTGGCCGAAGAAAGCGGACTCAAGGTCGGTCGTGACGAGGTTACCTGGATCATCGACCCGCTCGATGGCACCACGAATTATCTGCACGGCTTCCCACAGTTCTGCGTGTCCATCGGCATTCAGGTGCGTGGCCGGGTCGAGCACGCCATCGTCTACGACCCGATGCGCCAAGAACTGTTCACGGCATCCCGTGGATCGGGCGCAAAGCTCGAAGATCGCCGCATCCGAGTCAGCAAGAGCCGTGGCTTGGAAGGCTCGCTGATTGGCACGGGCTTGCCGTTTCACTCCAATACCCGTTGGCTCGACGCGTACTTGGCCATGCTCAAAGCGGTCATTCAGCACACCGCCGGCGTCCGTCGGCCGGGCTCTGCGGCACTCGATCTCGCCTACGTGGCGGCCGGACGCACCGACGCGTTCTGGGAACTCGGCCTGAGCCCTTGGGATACGGCGGCGGGTGCGCTGTTAGTGACGGAGGCCGGTGGACGCGTGGGCACACTGACCGGTGCGGAGTATCAATTGGGCGGCGAAATTATCGCCGGATCGCCCAAGACTTACGAGGCGCTCATTGAGTTGTTAGGGCCGCACGTACCCGACGAATTTAAGGACCGTTAACCTCAATCGTCTGATCGCAAAAGCGGTCGCCGTCGTCTCGACGGCGACCGCTTTTTTTTACTGCGCTGCTCGACGCGAGGCCGCCAAATGGCTGTGGCGATACCCGTACGAGAAATAAACAATCAAGCCGATCGCCGTCCAGCCGAAGAACAGCGCCTTGGTATAGCCGGACAACTGCGTAAAGAGGAAGGCGCAGCCGATGATCGCTAACGGCGCCATCACCCACACCGCCGGCGCCCGGAAATGCCGTTCACGCTCAGGCTCAGAGACGCGCAGGATCAGAACGCCCGCAGAGACGACGAGAAAGGCAAACAAGGTGCCGGAATTCGAGATGTCCGCGAGCTTGCCGACCGGGAAAAGCGCGGCAAAGAACGACGCGAACAAACCCGTCGCGATGGTTACGACGTGGGGCGTCTTGTACTTCGGATGAATGCGAGTAAAGACCTGCGGCAGCAGGCCATCGCGCGCCATCGAGAAGAAAATACGGGTCTGGCCGAAGATCATCATCAAGATGACCGACGGCAACGCCAAACCGGCCGCCAAGCCAATCAGGTTGCCGATGTGAGCGTGCCCCATCGTCCGCAGCACGAACGCGAGCGGCTCTTTGCTGCAAACCAATAAGGAAGCATCGCGACACGCAGCCGCCAGCGCCGGGCTGCCCGGCTCGAGACCCACACCGTCCGGACCCATCAGCGGTTGGGCGCCCACCGACCCAATGGCGCCGGCAGCGACCAAAATGTAGAACACGGTGCAGATCGCGAGCGACCCAATCAAGCCAATCGGGATATTGCGGTTCGGATTCTTGGTCTCCTCGGCCGCCGTGGAGACCGCGTCAAAGCCGACATAGGCAAAGAAAATAGAGGCCGCTGCCGGCGCGACACCCGACCCCACCCAGCCGTTCGGCGCAAACGGGTGGAAGTTCTCTGCATTCATGACCGGCAGGGCCAAGGCGATGAACACGATCAGCGCGGTGATCTTGATTGCGACGAGCACGGCGTTCACCGAAGCGCTCTCGCGAGTGCCGATGACGAGCAGGCCCGTCACGACGAGGGAAATCAGCAGTGCCGGAATATTGATGATGCCGCCATCAAATGGCCCCGCGGACCACGCGGCCGGGATGTCGATATTGGGTAGGAACGGTAAAAGGGAATGGAGATTATGAAGAATACCGGCCATATAGCCGGACCACCCCACCGACACTGTACTCGCGGCAATCGCGTATTCCAGAATGAGTGCCCAACCGACCACCCACGCGACGTGCTCACCCAACACACCGTACGAGTAGGTGTAGGCGGAGCCCGATACCGGGATCATGGAGGCCATTTCGGCGTAGCAGAGGGCCGTCACCGCGCAGACAAAACCTGCGATCAGGAAGGACACCATCATGCCCGGGCCGGCCTTCTGGGCCGCCTCGGCTGTCAAAACGAAAATACCGGTGCCGATGATCGCGCCGATACCCAGCATGGTGAGCTGGAATGCGCCAAGCGATCGATGCAGTGCTTTTTTCTCAGCCGTCGCGAGAATCTCGTCGAGCGGCTTAATCCGAAAATGCTTCATGTAACCCCCGGGTGGACCGTTCGATTGTACTCACGAACGGCCCACTCGGGGCAACTGACGCAGATGCCTCTTAAATCTCGACCTGGCCGCCGAGCTCGATGATCCGTTCGGGCGGTAACGAGTAGTGCGTACCGGCAAATTCCGCATTGCGCGCCATAAAGGCGAACAGGCGTTTGCGCCAGCGGGCCATCCCGCGCGGGCTCGACAACACAATATCGTCGCGCCCAAGGAAATAGGTCGCGTCGTCCGTACGGAAACCGAGGCCTAGGCGTTCCGCCTCACGCAGCAATCGCGGCACGTCGGGGCGGTCCACAAAGCCGATGTGAATTTCCACGCTCCAGAGCTGCCGGGCCAAGCGGGTGACCTTGAGGCGACCGCCGCGGGCTACGCGTGGAATGCGCTCGGTCACGATCGACAGCAATACCGTGTGTTCGTGCAAAACGCCGTTCGAGCGCACGTTACGCGTCAACGTGGACGGCACAGCGCCGGCGCGACTGGTCATAAAGACTGCGGTCCCGGGGACGACCGTGACCGGAACGCGCTCCAGATCATCCAGGAACGCTTTGACCGAACGCTCATGACGACTGGTCTGCTCGGCCACCGCTTTGCGGCCGCGCATCCAACTGCGCATCGTCATAAAGACGATCAGGCCGCAGAGCAACGGAAACCAGCCGCCCTGAGGGATCTTCTCCACGTTGGTCATCATGAACGCAAGATCCAGCAACCCCAGTGGCAGCGAGAACGCGAGAACGATCCCCGCCTTTCGATCCTTATGGCGACGATGAGCGAGCAGTACGTCGATCAAAATGGAGGTGATCAACATCGTGCAAACCACCGCGATCCCGTAGGCACCGGCGAGGGCGTCCGAGGAGCGGAACGCCAGCACCAACCCGATCGTCGCGATACCCAACAAGGTGTTCACCGCGGGCACGTAAATTTGCCCAATGGCCTCATCCGAGGTCTGCATCACCTTCATGCGTGGCAGGAACCCCAATTGCAGCGCCTGCTGCGTCATCGAAAAGACGCCCGAAATCACCGCCTGCGAGGCGATGATCGTCGCGGCCGTCGCCAGGACCACCAACGGGATCAATAACGCGTGCGGCGCGAGGTAATAAAACGGATCGGTGGCCGCTTTCGGATCAGCCAATATTAAGGCCCCCTGACCGAAGTAGTTCAGCACGAGAGCCGGCCAGACAAGGACAAACCACGCCAATCGGATGGGCTGTTTCCCGAAGTGCCCCAGATCCGCGTACAGCGCTTCACCACCCGTGACGGCCAAGAAGACCGCGGAAGCCACGGCACCGCCGACGGCCGGATGGCTGACCAGGAACGCTACGGCGTAATACGGATTAATGGCCATCAACACGTGTGGGTTACGCACGATCTGCACCGCGCCGAGGTAACCGATCACCCCGAACCAGACCAGCATCACCGGACCGAAAAGGCGCCCGATACTGCCGGTGCCGTGGCGCTGGCCAGCGAACAGCACGATCAATACGATCACCGACAGATAGATGACCCAGTTGCCGAAATCCGGGTAAACGAGCTCAAGTCCCTCCACTGCGGAGAGCACCGACACGGCCGGAGTAATCGTCCCGTCACCGTAGAAAAATGCGCAGCCGGCGAGCCCAAGCGCGGCGAGGAGCCACGGTCGTTTCGGTCGACCCTCGTACACCACCAAGGCGGTTAAGGCGAGTACACCGCCTTCGCCGCGGTTGTCCGCGTTCATCACAATGCCGACGTATTTGACCGTCACGATCAACGTGATAGCCCAAAAGACCAGCGATAGAAGCCCCAGCACGACGGCCACGGGGATACCCGCGCTCACGTTGCCACCCAACGCCTGCACACAGGTCTTAAACGCGTACAGCGGGCTGGTGCCAATGTCCCCGTAGACAATCCCGAGCGCACCGAGCGCTAAGAGATGCAACGGCCCCGAATGTTGCGCCTGGGCGGCATACCGCTCTAGCGAGGCCTCATTCGAGCCAAAATCGGAGATTTCCATGATCTAAACCTTCGGTGGAACCAAGCGCCTGCGCGCTCGCAGATTGATGGCTTCGACAACGACCGCAAAGGCCATGGCGAAATACAGGTAACCCTTCGGAATGTGGTGATCAAACGCATCCGCGATCAATGCCACGCCGATCAAAATCAAGAACGCGAGCGCCAATACCTTTATCGTTGGGTGGCGCTCAATGAGCCGACCGATTTGCGCGGCCACGAGCATCATAAACACCATCGCGACGACAATAGCTGCCACCATGACCTCGAGTCGTTGGGCAAATCCGACGGCGGTGAACACCGAATCCAATGAGAAGACGATATCCACCAAGGCGATTTGCACCATAACGCCCAGGATTCCGAAGGAAGGCCGGCCCGACGCGGGTCCTTCGCGATCCGAACGCACATCTCCTTCGACCGCGGCGTGGATCTCCAATACGCTCTTGACGAGCAGGAACAATCCGCCGCCAATCAACGCGACATCACGACCCGTAATGGCTCGACCAGCGACGTCAAACCAAGGTGACGTCAGACTCGCAAGCCAGGTGATCGAAAAGAGCAAGCCGATTCGCGTCCCCATCGCCAATGTCAGCCCACCGATGCGCGCGACGCGTTGCTGAGCACCCGGCAAGCGGGACACCAAAAGGGTCAGGACAACGAGATTATCCACCCCGAGGACGATTTCGAGCACCGCCAACGTGACAAAGGCAAGCCACGTTGACGGGTCTGTAAGGAGGCCGACCATGGTGTCGAGCCGCTTGGGTTACCTTACGGCAGATCGTCGATCGGAGCCTTACGCTCCGATGGCATCAGGTCACGGTGTGACGATCCAAGATCCAATGCCACGCCACTGGCGACGAACATCGACGAATAGGTCACCGCGATGATGCCCACGATCAATGCTAAGCCGAAGCCGCGTAACGACTCTCCGCCGAACAGATACAAAGCCACCACCACGATCAGTGTTGCAACCTTGGTAATGACGGTACGCGACAGCGTTTCATTGATGGCTCGATCGAACACCTGCTCCGGCGTTTCTTGACGCATCACGGGGAACAATTCACGGACGCGGTCAAAAACAACGACGGTCTCGTTGATCGAATAACCGATCACGGCGAGCACTGCCGCCAGCACGGTCAGATCGAAGGTCATACCGGTGAGCGCGAAGACGCCGACGACGACGAAGGGGTCGTGCAGGGTGGCGAGCACCGCCCCGACACCAAACTTCCAACGAAAGCGCATGGCGATGTAGAGCAGGATCAGCAAGACCGTGATGGCCATGGCCTGCATACCCTTGACCACGAGTTCGCGGCCTACCTGCGGACCGACGACTTCGGTGCGACGAATTTGGACACCCGGGTCCACGGTCTGCAGCGCGGTCTCGACCTTCGCCGTGACGGCATTGGGCGACTCGCGCTCACCCAGTGGGGGTAATCGCACGAGCACGTCTTTCGACGAACCGAAGTTTTGAACCGTGACTTCCGAGTAGCCCGCCGACTTGAGCGCCGACCGGGTACCGTCCAGATCGGCCGTGCCGGTGTAGGCTGCCTCAATGACGACACCGCCCGTGAAATCAACGGCGAGGTTCAAGCCGTGGATGGCTTCTGCCGCGATTGAACCCACGATGATGAGTGCGGAGAGCACGTAGCAGATCTTGCGCACCGCCATGAAGCGGTAACGCGGAACCGAGTGGAAAAATTCCATTGTCTATCGACTCCCCGAAATCAGACCGGCAACCGTTTAATGGTCGTCTTGTCGCCCCAGAAGAGGCCAATCACGGTCCGGCTACCCATCAACGCCGTAAACAGCGTCGTCAGGATGCCAACCGACAGTACGACAGCGAACCCCTTGATGGGACCGGTACCAAAGGACCAGAGCACGACACCCGCGATGAGGGTCGTGACGTTGGCGTCACCGATCGCTGAGAACGCTTTCTCGAAGCCTGCCTTGATGGCCGCATGCGGCGTCACGCCGAGGCGGAGTTCTTCCCGGATACGCTCATAGATCAGGATGTTGGCGTCGACCGCCATACCGACCGTCAGCATGATACCGGCAATGCCCGGCAGCGTGAGGGCTGCGCCAACCAGCGACAAGAACGCGGCCAGCAACACCACGTTGCACAACAGCACGAAGTTCGCCACGAAGCCGAACAAGCTGTAGTACACCGCCATAAAAATGAACAAGGCAATCGAGCCAATCTCGAGCGCGCGGATACCCTTATCGATGTTGTCTTGACCCAAGCTCGGACCGATCAACCGCTGCTCGACGATGTAGACGGGAGCCGCCAAAGCACCCGCACGCAGCAGCTTCGCCAGTTCCTGTCCCTCTCGCGCCGTGAGGCCGGTGATCTGGAATTGGGACGAAAATACGCCGTGAATGGTGGCGACCGAAATCACTTGTTCTTTGGTCACGTCTACGGCCACTTTCTGGCCGTCCTGGTCGCGGAGCTGACGCTCCTTCTCGATAAAGACAATGCCCATCGGCTTACCCAGATTTTCCTGGGTCGTGCGCAGCATTTCATCGCCGCCGCGCGCATCCAAACGGACACTGACGGCCGGTTCGCCGTTCTGGTACGACGATGTGGCATCGGTCAATTGCTCGCCGGTCACCACGACATCCCGCTTCAACAGGACGGGGCGACCGTTGCGGTCTTTGTAGAGCTTCGTGCCGAGCGGCGCATGGCCAGTCGCCTGAGCTTCCATCGCGTTGCCCGCATCGCTGACGAGGCGGACTTCTAACGTAGCGGTCTTGCCCAGCAGGCGAATGACCTCGCTGGCGTCCTGAACACCCGGCAACTGCACAGCGATACGGTTTGCACCTTGACGCTGGACGCTGGCTTCGGACACGCCGAGTGCATTCACCCGGTTGCCCAACGCGGTGATGTTCTGCTGGATCGCAAAGTCTTGCCGTTGCTTGACTTGCGCCGGCGACAGAGTCGCATGGATCGTCAGGCCGTCCGGCGAGCCGATCAACGTGACATTGGAATCGACCGCTTCGAGCACCTTTTGCGCAGCCGCCGCTGTCGCACCGTCCTTAAAGGTCACGTCGACGCCGCCCGCACCGCCATCGATCGATTCGTAGGCGAGTTTCTTCTCGCGCAGCGCAAGGCGGTAGTCACGGTCCAATCGCTGCAGCGTCTGCTTGACTGCGCCTTCGACATCCACCTCGTACACAAGGTAAATACCGCCACGCAAGTCGAGACCGAGGCTCATCGGCTTCAGTCCCAACGTGCGCGTCCATTGCGGAGCACGCGACGTCAATGTGGTTGCAATCGCGTACGAATCCGGCGCCGCGGCGTCGATCGCGTCACGCGCCCGAAGCTGCGTCGGTACGTCCTTGAATCGCAAAATGATGCGGCCCGCTTGCACGAATGCAACGTCCGGATCGAGATGTTCGCGAGCCAGTGTCGCCGTCACCTGATTGAGTGCCGTCGTGCCAGTGAACAGTTCGCCGTCCTTACGAGACAACTGTAATGCAGGCGCTTGGCCAAACAGGTTCGGGAGCGCCACGAGCAGCGCGAGTACCATCACGCCTGCGAAAAGCAGGCTCTTCCAAAGCGGATACCGGTTCATTCGGGAACGTAGCTCCGAGTCACGCGCCTTTTAGGCGCTCTTGTAAGTGCCTTTCGGAAGCAGCTGAACCACTTGGTAGCGCTGCAACTGAATGGTCGTGTCACGAGCAACTTCAATCGAAATGAAGTTGTCGCCGACGGCGGTAATGCGGCCCAAAATTCCGCCGGCGGTCACGACCTCGTCGCCGACTGCCAACTTGGCCACCATGTCGCGCTGTTCTTTCGCTTTCTTTTGCTGCGGGCGGATCAGCATGAAATAGAACGCGCCGAACAAGGCCACCATGACCAACATTTGGTACATATTGTTAGGACCGGCACCGGCACCCGCGGCCTGCGCATTCGCCGTCGAAATCAGAAAATCCATCTAAATTCCCCAGTCGGCCCGAACCTTCGGGCATAGCGTGTAATTATGCCACACCGGCTTCGACGTCCGTTCGCGCTCTGTAAAAGTCCTTGCGCCACTCGGCAAATCGACCGGCATCAATCGACGCCCGAATTTCCCTCATAAGTCTCTGATAATAAAAAAGATTATGAATGGTATTCAGGCGACTTCCCAGAATCTCTCCCGTTTTGTCCAAGTGGCGTAGGTACGCACGGGAATAGTGACGGCAGGCGTAACAGCCACAATCCGCTTCGATCGGCGCGGTGTCCGAGACGTGCCTCGCATTCCGGATATTCAGCGTGCCGTGCGACGTGAACAGATGTCCGTTCCGGGCATGCCGGGTCGGCATCACGCAATCGAACATGTCGATCCCCCGGGCCACCGCTTCGACAATGTCCTCCGGACGGCCGACGCCCATCAGGTACCGGGGCTTATCGGAGCGCATCAACGGCACGGTTTCGTCCAACACCCGCAATCGCTCCTCCTCCGGCTCGCCGACGGCGAGTCCGCCGACGGCGTGGCCCGGCAAATCCAGGCCCGCCAGGCCGTCCCAAGAGGCCTCGCGCAAATTGCGGTGCATGCCACCCTGCACGATGCCAAACAGAACCCCCGGCGCCTCCCCGTTCGCGCCGTAATACGCGTCTCGACTGCGTTTCGCCCAACGCAAACTCAGCTCCATCGAGGCCCGGGCCTCCGCCTCGGTCGCCGGATACGGCGTGCACTCATCAAACTGCATGGCGATATCCGAGCGAAGGACGCGCTGAATGCGCATCGACTCTTCGGGCGACAGAAACACTTCGGAGCCGTCGACCGGGGAGCGGAATCTCACGCCCTCTTCGGTGAGTTTCCGCAACTTAGCGAGGCTAAAGACCTGGAAGCCGCCGGAATCCGTCAAGATCGGTCGCTCCCAATGCATGAAGCGGTGCAACCCCTCATGGGCTTCGATCACCTCGAGCCCCGGCCGCAGCCAGAGATGAAAGGTATTCCCCAATACGACTTCAGCCCCGAGGTCGACGAGCTCCTCCGGGGACATCGCCTTGACCGTGCCGTAGGTCCCCACAGGCATGAAGGCCGGTGTCTGCGCCGTACCCCGCGAGAATTCCAACGTACCTCGACGTGCCGTTCCGTCGGTTTTGTGCAATGTAAAATTCAAAACATGTTCCTCGAATTCGGGGCCGGGGTCACCCACATGGCGTCCCCGTAGGAATAGAAGCGATAGCGCGCTCGCACTGCGTGGCGATAGGCGTCCAACACAGCCTCGCGCCCCGCAAAGGCGCTGACCAGCATGATGAGCGTCGACTCCGGCAGATGGAAGTTCGTGACGAGCGCGTCCACCACACGGAATCGATAACCCGGCCGTATAAAGATGCGCGTCTCGCCTTCAAACGGCGCTAATTCACCACCGGCAGCGGCTGTTTCCAGCGACCGCACGACCGTCGTACCGATCGCGATGACCCGGCCGCCCCGGCTACGCGCCGCGCGGACAGCCGCAACCGTCGACTCCGGAACACTCAGCCACTCGGCATGCATCCGATGAGCATCTAGGTCATCGTGGCGAACGGGCTGAAAGGTGCCTGCGCCCACATGGAGAGTCACATTGGCCACCTGCACGCCGAGCGCCGCACACCGGGCGAACATAGCCTCGTCAAAGTGCAAACCGGCCGTGGGTGCCGCCACCGCACCGGCGTCTCGCGCATACACCGTTTGATAGCGATTTCGATCCTCCGAACCGGCCGCTCGGGCGATGTAGGGCGGTAACGGCATCTCGCCGTGGGCATCGAGATACGCGGCAATGGGCCGATCGAATTCAAGAACCGGAAGATCATCCTCACGCCCGACGACACGGGCGGACGCGCCCCCCGGCAAGGCGATGGTGTGGCCTTCTCGAGCCCCCTTACTGGCGCGCACATGGGCCGTCGCACGCCAGGGAGACTGAAGGCGTTCGATCAACACCTCTACCGCGCCTCCGGTCGACTTGCGACCGTGCAGACGGGCGGGCAACACCCTCGTATCGTTCCGAACCAACAAGTCACCCGGCCTTAAAAAGTCCGGTAAATCAATGAATTGCTTGTCCGAAAGCGCCCCCGTACTCCCGTCCAGAGCGAGCAATCGACTGGCTCCACGCTGCACCGGTGGGGCCTGAGCAATCAGATCCTCGGGTAACTCGAAAGTAAAATCCGAGCGCCGCAAGGGCGGCACCGTCGAAGCGTCACTCATAGCGTGCGTCGTGCGGCGGGTGTCTCGCCTAAATTCCAGTCCTTAAGCCCCATATTGGCCTCCCCCGATTCAATGCCGCGGAGCATCCATGCATCTGCCTTGATGATCAAGCCTGACAACGGCAAAGTTCGTGCTAATATGCGCCCCGCGCCGGTGTGGCGGAATTGGTAGACGCATCTGACTCAAAATCAGACGCCAAAAGCGTGGGGGTTCGAGTCCCTCCACCGGCACCACAGACGAGCAGTCCAATGAAGTATTGCGGTGACTGTGGCAGTAGTGTGAGCCTTCGGGTACCCGAAGGCGATCACCTTCCGCGCCACGTGTGCGGGCAATGCGGCATCATCCATTACGAGAATCCCAAGATTATTGTGGGATGTGTGCCTGAATTTGATGGGCGCATTCTGCTCTGCCGTCGTGCCATTGAGCCCCGACACGGCTTTTGGACCATTCCCGCCGGCTTCATGGAAAACGGTGAGACCTTGGCAGCCGGAGCGGCTCGAGAGTGCTGGGAAGAAGCCGGCGCTGCCGTTGAGATCGGTAGCTTATTGGCCGTGGTCAACGTCGTACACGCCCACCAAGTACACGTGATGTTCCGAGCCCGCATGGCCACCCCGGCGTTTGCTGCCGGTGCTGAAAGCTTGGAGGTCGTACTCAGCCGGCCGGAAGATATCCCCTGGGCCGATATTGCCTTTCCGAGCGTGGAATTTGCCCTGCGTCGCTATATTGCCGACCGGGACTCGCGTCTCGAGTCGCACCATTTCGCCGATTTCGATCGCTCCCATTGGAGCGAGGCGACGGCGACCTGAGCTAGAATGGCGGCTTGGGCCCTAACGGCCCCATCCTCATTCAGCACAGGCGAAATCGCAAATGACGTTCGTCGTCACAGAAAACTGCATCAAGTGTAAGTACCAAGACTGCGTGGAAGTCTGCCCGGTGGACTGCTTCCACGTGGGACCGAATTTCCTCGTCATCGATCCCGATGAGTGCATCGACTGCACGCTCTGTGAGCCAGAATGCCCGGCCGAGGCCATTTACTCGGAAGAGGACTTGCCGGCGGGCCAGGAAGAGTTCCTGAAGATCAATGCTGAACTGGCGAAGCTGTGGCCCGTCATCACCGAAAAGAAAGCAGCTCCTGCCGATGCAGACGACTGGAAGGGCCAGCCGAACAAACGCGCGCTGCTCGAGCGTTAACGCTCGTCACTACTCCGCGTGGGCATCCCCCGCGCGGAGTTGCTCCAAGAGTTGGGCGGGCGGACGGTAGCCCGTGATGTACTCCCCCTTCTCCGTGAAAATGCCGGGCGTACCGAGCATACCGAGCGTCTTGCCGAGATCGTAGGTGCGTGCCACGGGAGTTCTGCAGCCCGCCTTGGTCGCGCCCGGATCGGTCCCTTGAATTGCCGCCGTGAGAGACTCTTGGCGGTTCGATGAACACCAAACCGTTTCTGCCTTACGCCAAGCGTCAGAGCCAGGCCCCGGACGCGGGTAAAACGCATAGCGCACTTTGACGCCCAGCCGGTTGTACTCGGCAATTTCGCTGTGGAACATCCGGCAGAACTTGCATTCGACGTCGGTGAAAACGGTCACCGTGTATCGGGGCTTTGCCGGCGAAAAGACAACGGTCTCCTCATCCGGGAGGCTACGCAACAGCTCTTGGCGCGCCTCATTGCGACGTCGGTCCGTCAGATTCCGGCCTCGATCGGTATCGAACAAGTCACCCTTGAAGGCGTATCGGCCGTCCGTCGAAACGTAAATCACCTCACCGCCGTTCGCGACCTCTAAAAGACCGGGAATGACGCTCTCTCGGACCGCCTTAACCGGCACATCCAAGCGTCGCGCGATATCCGCTCGTGCGTCCTCTTTGACAGGAACACTGCTGGACCCGGCCGATAGAAGAATCGCAACCGAGAGCACCGCGGGCACAAAAAACAGTCGCATCTTCATGGGGTCTCCGTCCTCTGTTCGCCGAGCAGCGCAACCGTCCGGTCACACGCGCCCAGGTGTACAGTTTAACAGAGCGTCCCGTCAGCCCCTCGGGTGATGTTGGGCATGCATTTCTTTGAGACGTTCCCGAGCCACGTGCGTGTAGATCTGAGTCGTCGACAAGTCGCTGTGCCCCAAGAGCATCTGGACCACGCGTAAGTCGGCGCCTCGATTTAACAAATGAGTCGCAAACGCATGCCGAAGCGTGTGCGGGGACAATTCCTTTTCGATTCCTGCCTTGGCCGCATAGCGCTTGATGATGTGCCAGAACGCCTGCCGCGTCATGCGGTCTCCCCGGCGCGTCGGGAAGAGGTAGTCGGTCTGCCTTTCAAGCAAGATCTCGGACCGCGGCCCGTGGACGAATTCGGCCAGCCAACGCACCGATTCTTCGCCGAGGGGGATCAGACGCTCTCGATTCCCCTTGCCTAAAATTCGAATCACACCCTGATTAGTGTTCACGTGCGCGAACCGCACACTGACCAATTCGGAGACACGTAAACCCGTCGCATAGAGGACTTCCAACATCGTGCGATCACGATGCCCGAGCGGATCGGAGACGTCTGGCGCTGCCAGCAGCGACTCCACCTCATCTTCGGTGAGGGACTTCGGAAGCGTTCGCCGAATCTTCGGCATCGCGATCTGCGCGGTAGGATCTTCAGCCGCAACGCCTTCGCGGACGAGGTAGCGGAAGAAACGACGGAAGCTCGACAATTGGCGCGCCGTCGACCGCGGCTGCGCGCCGGCATCGACTCGGGCAGCTAAGAAATCCAGTAGTTCCGCCCGAGACGTGCGCTCGACGAGAACGCGGCGGTCCTCCAGCCAGCGAGACAGGGCGGTTAGATCCGCGCGGTAGGCGGCGAGTGTGTTTACAGACAGACCTCGCTCCATCCAGACGGCGTCGAGGAACCGGGCGATAGACGGCTCCACCGTGGGCAATACACCCGGCAACCGTTCATCGCTTACATCGATCTTGCGGACCATATTCATGATTGCAGCCGAAAAATAGGTTCCATAAAACCCTGTGCATCACACGCGCCACTAGGCAAAATGCAGCGCGCGACATACCCGGTTTTGTCCGGGCAGGAGCGAGTATTCACCGCCGTGCCGCGGGGAACTGTGATGTTGCTCACGCGACCGCGGCGGCTTTACATAAAAGCGACGTAGGTCACATAAATCAGGCTGTTTAGGCTCGGGATTTCGCATGAAACGACTGGTTTTTCCCATATACGGCGTTTGGTGCTGGGTCGTTTTTACGACGTTGTCACTGAGCGCGACCATCGCGATGGCGATCGTGCCAGGCTTGGAACGGCGGCGATGGGTGGTCCACTACACGGCGCGAACCATTTTCCGGCTCGTGGCGGCCCCGGTCACGGTTGAGGGTTTGGAGCATCTACCCGATGGCGCCTGCGTAGTCGTAGCCAATCACGCAAGCTACGTGGATGGGGTGGTCTTACAGGCCGCGCTTCCGCCCCGCTTTGCTTACATGGTCAAACGAGAAATGGCTTCTGTGCCGCTCGCTTCGTTCTTATTGCGGCGGGTCGGTACCGAATTTGTGGAGCGACGCAGCGCCAAGAGCGGTGCGGCAGACGCACGTCGAGTCCAACGCACGGCCTCCACCGGTCAAGCCATCGCGGCTTTCCCGGAAGGCACGTTCACGGAAAAGCCTGGCGTCGGTCCTTTTCTCGGCGGCGCGTTTGCTGCCGCCGTCAAAGCGGGTCTGCCGGTTGTCCCAGCGGCGATCAATGGCGCGCGCACCATGTTGCCGTCGAACCGATGGCTACCTAGGCCGGCGCGGATACACGTTCGACTGTTACCCCCTATTGCGGCACCGGAATCAACCGACCGCGCCGCCGTCCACCAGCTGCGCGACGCCGCCCGGGCGGCGGTCGTGGCACACGTGAACGAGCCGGACCTTCTGGGCTGAAACCGCCGCAGATACTTAGGTGGGTTCGCCGTCCGGTGGAATCACGAGCTTTCGTGAACGCCGCACGGTGACGACTGGCGCCTTCACCGGCTTTACCTTCGCCTCATCCATGGCACGTGTCGGGTATTCGAAGGGACGCTGTTCCTTGGAAACGGCGGGAACGGATGTCTGCGACAAACCGGCCGATGCCGTATCGGCGGACGGCACCTCCAGCTCATCGTCTGCGTCTCCGCCGGCCGGACCTACTCGGCGAATAGCGACTTCCCGCGGCGCATCGATTCCGATGACCACTCGGCTTCCCGAGATTTCCAATACCACCAGTTCGACATTGTCGCCGATGCGAAGTTTTTCGCCGGGCTTGCGAGAGATCACCAACATGCTGCCGCCTTCAAATCTGTCTCGAAATGGATCGGCAAGCGGGACCAACGCCTTTCGCCGTCAAGATGACCGACCCTACTTTGGATGCTCAACAATGCGTCAACCGGAATGACTCTTGGTCTTATACGTGTTCCATCATTCCGGTTAACGACCCCCCCGGCGGTCGGCGCCATTTCTATCATTTTTTCTAACAGAAAGAAATGAACGGACCGAGCAGTATCAAAGCACGGAATGTCGCGCGATTGGTTTTGATTCTCCGAATGATTGCATCGGAATAACTGCATGAGTTGCCGTTAAAGCCGCTTCAAGAACTCCCGAAAACGGCGGTGAATTGGACGACAGTCGCGGCGGACACCGTCGGCGCCGAAGAGCAAAGCAAGATCGGTCCGAGCGAAGTCTCAACATTGAATTGCTTAACGGCGCGGGTCAGCTCGTATCGATTTATTTTTCCACGTTATCCCCTTCGCATGCCGATGCGATCACGGCGACGTACCGAGCCTCGTGTTGGATATCTGGCGTCCGGCGATGAGCTTCATCGCCTAGGTCGGTGAGATGGATCCGTCCCTTCGCGTGGGAGGGGTACCCATGACATACCGTGCCTTCGCGGTGCTCGCCTTCGCTGCCCTTGGCCAGCGCGTTTACGTTGCACTGCAAAAAGCATCCGGCGTAGACTCCGTGCGGCCTCCCATAGGGGGGCATCGGTTCTATTTGAGGGGTACATCGAATGAGTCACGACGCCATCGTCATCCTTTCGGCAAAACGCACGGCCATCGGTGCCTTCCAGGGCATGTTCGCTCAGGTGAGTGCACCGACGCTCGGCGCTGCCGCGATCCGCGGCGCGCTCGAGTCAGCGGGGATCTCGGGCGCCGACGTGAACGAGGTGATCCTCGGCTGTGTGTTGTCCGCCGGCTTGGGTCAGGCTCCGGCACGCCAAGCGGCGCTCGGCGCCGACGTGCCCAGGCACGTGCCGACCACCACGATCAATAAAATGTGCGGATCGGCCATGCGAGCGGTCATGATGGCCGCAGACGCGTTGCGAACCGGCGACGTTGATTTCGCAGTGGCCGGCGGATTGGAGTCCATGACCAACGCCCCGTACATTTTGCCGAAAGCCCGCGCAGGCTATCGGATGGGTCACGGCGAAATTCTGGACCACATGTTTTATGACGGTCTGCAGAGCCCCTGGGACGGTCAAATGATGGGGTGCTTCGCGGAAAACACGGCGCAAAAGTACGGTTTTACGCGTGAGGCCATGGACGCGTTCGCGACCGAATCGGTGCGCCGAAGCTTGGCGGCGGTTGAGGCCGGCGCCTTCGCGGACGAGATCGTTCCGGTGACCGTGAAGACCCGCAAAGGTGAAACGGTCGTCAGTCAAGACGAAACGCCGTTCACCTGCGACGTCGCCAAAATATCAACGCTTAAGCCCGCCTTCCGCAAAGACGGCACGGTGACGGCCGCGAGTTCATCGTCTATTTCAGATGGCGCCGCCGTGGTTGTGCTGGCGCGTGAATCCGCCGCTCAAGCGAAGGGCCTGAGCCCGGTTGCGCGACTGGTCGCGTATGCCAGTAACGCGCACGAACCCGAGTGGTTCACGACGGCGCCCGTAGGAGCCATTGAGAAAGTCCTCAAAAAGGCAGGCTGGACGGCTGGCGACGTGGATCTTTACGAGGTCAACGAAGCCTTCGCGGCCGTGACCATGGCCGCTATCCATGACTTGAAGCTCGACCCAAACAAGGTAAACGTCAATGGCGGCGCCTGTGCGTTGGGTCACCCGATCGGTGCCACCGGCGCGCGCATCATTGCCACGCTGATCGCCGCACTTCGCTCGCGCGGACTGCATCGCGGGGTCGCCGCGCTGTGCATCGGTGGCGGCGAAGCGACCGCCGTCGCAATTGAGATTTGCTGATTTTGCATCCGCTTTATGTTTCGTTGATTTGAACCCTTTTAGGCATTTACATCCCCGCACGGGGATAAGAAGGAAGACGATGGACATCCAGGGTAAGACGGTTGCTATCACGGGCGCTGCCCGCGGCATTGGGAAGTCGCTCGCGGTCGCTTTCGCCCGCAAAGGCGCTCGCCTCGCACTGATCGATTTATCGGTCGACGACCTCGCGCAAACAGCGGCACTGTGTGCGGAATTGGGATCCGAGTCGCGCAGCTACGCGTGCAATGTCACCAAGGAAGATGACGTCGTTGCCACGTTGAATGCTGTTGCAGCGGAATTCGGCGCACTGGACGTCATGGTCAACAATGCGGGTATCGTTAAGGACGGCCTGCTCGTCAAAGTAAAAGACGGCGCGGTCGTCGGCAAGATGTCCATGGATCAGTGGAACGCCGTGCTCGGCGTCAATCTCACGGGCGTGTTCTTGTGCGGACGCGAAGCGGCGGAACACATGATTCGCTTCGGTAAGGGTGGCGTGATCATCAACATGTCCTCCATTTCGAAGGACGGCAATCTCGGCCAGACCAATTACGTGGCAACCAAAGCCGGTGTCGCAGCGATGGCCGTCACGTGGTCGAAGGAATTGGCTCGTTATGGCATTCGGACCGGCGCGATCGCCCCCGGTTATTGCGCCACAGACATACTCTCAGGGATGGCGCCCGAAACACTTGCAAAGGTGACCGCGCCGGTCCCTCTCAAGCGCCTCGGACAACCCGACGAAGTGGCTCATTCCGCGATTTTCATCGTGGAAAACGACTTTTTTACCGGCCGCACGATCAATATCGACGGCGGCTTGCGTCTATAAGGTCCGCGCGCAGGCGATGCGGTAAAAGCGTCGCCTGCGCACGATTGCGTGTTGCTCACCACGCTGACTGTAGATTGCGCTGTGCACGGCGCGCCATAATCGCGCTTTGTCCTGCGAGGCCGGTGCTACATGTCGAGGCTCATCTCGGTTTTCGGTTGCCTGACCCTGGTTTTGGCAAGCCTCGGCATCGAGGCTGCGCCCGCAGGGCCGAGTGCGACGAGCCTGACGGTACCGATCGAGTACTACCGCCTTGCCAATGGACTGCGCGTCGTATTGGCGCCGGATCACTCCATCCCAACCGTGACGGTGGGCACGTATTACCACATCGGTTTCCGTATCGAGCCTAAGAACCGGACGGGCTTTGCGCATCTGTTCGAGCACCTGATGTTTCAGGAGACGCCGAATCTCGGTAAAGGTGAAGCGGACCGAGTCATCGCCGGCAATGGCGGCCTTGGAAATGGCTCAACCCGGTTCGACTACACCAACTACTACGAAGTGGTTCCGAGCAATGTGCTAGCGCCGGCGTTGTACGTCGAAGCGGACAGAATGCGCGGCTTGGCCATCTCAGAAAGCAGCATCCAAAACCAAAAGGACGTCGTGAAGAATGAAGTCCGGGTCAACGTGCTAAATCGGCCATACGGCGGCTTCCCGTGGCTCGACCTGCCTCAAGCTGCGAATACTAACTGGTTCAACGCGCACAATTTTTACGGCGAATTGGACGAAATCGATGCGGCGACCTATGCGGACGTCCAGACGTTTTACAACACCTATTACGTCCCCTCTAACGCCGTATTGGTCGTCGCGGGAGACTTTCAAACGGCGAGCACCAAAAAAGAGATTGAGCAGCAGTTCGGCTCCCTCGCCGCGCGGCCCGCGCCACCTCGACCGGATTTGACCGAACCACCCCAAACGGCACGGCGGGACAAAACAATAACGGACGCTTTGGCACCGCGACCGGCGCTCGCGTGGGGCTACCACTTACCCGAACGCAACTCGGACGATTGGTATGCGTTCGCACTCCTCGACGTCATACTGCTGCAAGGCGAGGAGAGTCGCTTGTGGCAACGGCTGGTGACAGAGCGGGGGTACGCCGACGGTGTTGAGGGAGGCATGAACCTGCTCGGGAATGCCTACGACTATGAGGGCCCAATGTTGTGGTCCGCGTCGCTGGTCCATGACGACAGCGTATCTGACGCACAGATTCTCGAGGACGTGGAATCGGTTATCGGGTCATTGCGGAATGGCACCGTGAGCAATCAGGAACTGGCAACGGCGCGGACCAAAATCCGGTCTTCCCTGTATGACGTCGTGGGGAGTCCCGACCGGTTCGGGTTGGTCGAAATACTGGCGAGCACCGCCTTGTTTGACGACGACCCGACCGAAATAAACCGCATTGAATCTCGATTTGCCAAGGTCACCCCCAAACAGATCCAATCCGTGGCGCGACGCTATTTGACGCCGGCTAACCTGACCGTCATCCACCTCCTCGCGGGAGCCAAGGGGCCTCAGTCATGATCCGTCGACTCCACGTCGCCTGTGCAGCGGCGGTTTTCGAGCTGATCTGCGTTAGCCCAATTCGGGCCAACGGGATACCCCAACCCGGTCCGGCACCGGTCGTCTCGCTGCCCTCTCGCGATGAAATCCAGTTGGCTAACGGGCTGAATGCCACACTGGTTCCTTACGGACATGTCCCCAAAACGACCATTGTGATTTCCATCGGTACCGGATCAATCGCCGACGGCGCCCGCCCCGGCCTTGCCCAGCTCACCACCGATCTGATGAAGCAAGGAGTGCGCGGCGGCGATGCGGCCTCGTTTTACCGGCACGCGGCGAAACTGGGTGGGGCCGTCAATATCGGCGCCGGCGTGGATAGCCTCAGCGTTTCGATCGATGTGTTGGCAGAGCACGCTCCGGAAGCCATTCGTCTGCTCAGCGATGTTTTGCGCCACCCTACCCTTCCGGAGTCGGAGCTCGGCCGGCTGAAGACCGATCTGAAGCGGGCGATCGCTGTTTCGCAGTCACAGCAACAAGGCGTAGCGGCCGATGCGTTCGCTGCCCGTCTTTACGGCGATGGACCCAGAGGACACCGGCTTCAAGAATCGGACGTGGATGCGATTACCTATTCTGACATTCGGCAGTACGCGGCGACGGAGCTGACAGCGAGCCGGAGTCGCATCTACGTGGCAGGCAAGTACGATCGCGCAGCCGTTGAACACGCCATTCATACCGCATTTGATGACTGGGCCGCAGGAGATCTGCCTCGTATGGATCACTCGCTGCCGTCATCAACGGGCTCCGTCATACTGATCGATCGCCCGGGCGCGAAGCAGTCCACCCTGTTGATTGGCATGCCGGTTCCGGCGTTGACGAGCCCCGGATACACCGAACTGTCCGCGGCAAATGCCGTGTTGGGCGGGGCGGGTCTGATGTCGAGGCTAGACCAGAATCTGCGGGAAGAGAAAGGCTGGACCTACGGTGTATCGACCCAGATCGAATCGTTGCGCGATGCTGGGCTCTGGGTCCTGTTTGCCGACGTGAATACGCCGGATACGGCCGCGGCGCTGCGCGAGATATTCAATGAAATCCGTGGTCTGGCCGCGTCCTCCCCGTCCGTCGAGGAATTGAAGCGGGTTCAGAACTATCGCGCCGGTCACTTTCTGATGGGTGCGTCAAGCCGGGAAGGGCTGATCAGCCAGGTGGCATTCGTCGACCGTTACGCGTTGAGTGCCGACTGGCTGCCGAGCTATATCCAGCGCTTACAAGCCGTTACTCCGGACGGCGTCCGTACCGCCGCGCAACTTTTTGACCCTTCGCGGATGACCATAGTCGTCGCCGGCGACCTTTCGAAGATAAAATACGAACTTGAGGGGGTCGACGCGCTGAAGGGCGCCGACTTCCATTGATGTTCGCCCCCTTTCACGACTATTACGAGAACGCACATGAGCGCAGAGATTGAACGCGACCAAATGGAGTATGACGTTGTCATCGTCGGCGGCGGCCCTGCGGGGCTGTCCGCGGCCATACGGCTGAAACAGCTGAACGGCGACCTGAACGTCTGCGTTCTCGAAAAAGGTGCCGCCGTTGGCGCGCATTCGCTGTCCGGTTTGGTGCTCGAACCGGGCCCTCTCGATGCCTTGCTTCCCGCATGGCGTGATCACAAGCCCGATATATGCGTTGAAGCTACTCGGGATGAGTTCCGGCTGCTGACGAAGAAGCGCGCAATCTGGATGCCGACCCCGCCGCAGATGAACAATCACGGCAATTTCATCCTGTCGCTTAGCCAACTCACGCCGTACATCGCCTCGCAGGCGGAAGCGTTGGGCGTTGACGTGTTCGCCGGTTTCGCCGCCTCCAAGGCGCTGTTTGATGAGACGGGCGCCGTGTGCGGCGTGCAGATCGGCGACATGGGCATCGATAAGGACGGCGAGCCGGGTCCTAACTTTGCTCCGGGTCCAGAGATCCGCGCCAAGACGACCATTTTCGCCGAAGGCTCCCGAGGCAGTATCACGAAGCAATTGATCAGTCACTTCGGACTGGATGCCGATTGCTCCCCTCAGACCTACGGCCTCGGATTCAAGGAATTGTGGCAGCTGCCCGAAGGGCGAGTGGAACCGGGGTTGATTTCACACACTGTCGGCTTCCCGGTCGACACACACACCTACGGCGGCAGCTTTCTCTACCACCTGAACGACAATCGCGTTTACGTCGGCTACGTTGCAGGCTTGGACTATAAAGACCCGCGCTTCAAGCCGTTCGAAGCGTTCCAGCAATTCAAGAATCATCCGAGCGTGCGACCCTTGCTCGAGGGCGGAGAGATATTGACCTACGGCGCCCGCACGATCGCTGCAGGCGGGTATCAATCACTGCCCAAGACCGAAATGCCCGGTGCGATGTTAGTCGGCTGCGGCGCCGGCCTCGTGAACTTGCCGAAAATCAAAGGCGTTCATCAGGCGATTCGATCGGGCGTGCTCGCCGCCGAACACCTCATCGAGACCGGCGGGACGGCAGGCTACGACGCCCGATTGCGCGCGTCGCCGGCGGGACAGGAATTGCGCAAGGTCCGCAACTTCAAACCCGCATTCAAGAAGGGCCTGTGGGTGGGTCTGGCCAACGGGGCACTGGAAACCCTCTCGGGCGGCCGTACGCCGTGGACCTTGAAGAACAAGGTTGACTACGCCCAAATGCTCCGTCTAGACGAGTATCGGTCACCCGACCGCAAGTGGAGCGACGAGCGTGTGTTGAAGCCACGTGATCGCACGGCGGCCGTCTACTTTGCCGCGACCACCCACGACGATGCGCAACCGGCTCACCTGAAGGTACGCGACACGAGCATTTGTGCCGACCAGTGCGCGAAGGAATACGGCAATCCTTGCCAGAATTTCTGCCCGGCGGGCGTGTATGAAATGGTCGATGATGGTGCCGGCGGACGGAAATTGCAGATCAACGCATCGAATTGCGTTCACTGCAAAGCCTGCGACATTAAAGACCCTTACGCTCAGATCACGTGGACGACGCCGGAAGGCGGTTCGGGTCCGAATTACACCAACCTGTAAAGCGTGGGTGCGCCGCTAAGGCGCCCACGGCGGGGCTCGTCGTGCCAACATGGCGGCGAGCCCGGCCTGCCCTTCGTCACTCGCTCGAAGGCGAGCGAGGCGCTGCGAGAGCACCATGTCTCGATCGAGCCCCGGCGAAAGGGCTCCCAATTCCGTCAGTAACGCTTTGCAGGCACCGAGCGCAGTGGGTCCGCCCTGCGCCAGATCCGTTGCGAACCGCAGTGCTTCGCCACCCAGAGCGGGCGTCGGCACGACTTCGTGGAGCAGCCCAATCTCCCGCGCTCGCTCCGAACTGATCATCTCGCCCGACAACATGTAGCGACGTGCCTGTCGGCCGCCCATCGCCTCCATGACATACGGCGACACTACCGCCGGAATAATGCCTAGGCGGACCTCGGGTAAACAGAATTTGGCCTCTTCGGACCCCACCGCAACGTCGCACGCAGCGACCAGACCGACACCTGCACCGAACGCGGGTCCTTGAACCGCCGCGATGGTCGGTTTGGCCATTTCGCGAAGTTCCGCGAAAAGTCGCGCGAGCGCGAGAGCATCAGCTTCGTTCTCGCTCCATTCCGAGAGACCCTTGTCCGCCATGGTGCGCAAGTCAACGCCCGAGCAGAATGCCGCCCCCGCCGCCCGCAATACGATCACACGAGTCGCATCGCGAGCGGAGTGAAAGCCAAGTCGCTCACGCAGCGCCGCAACCAACGTACTGTCCAGTGCATTGCGAGCCTGGGGACGATTGAGTACCAGTTGGACAATACCCGGTAGCGGCTCAGATTCCATCAAGACGTTCAAGCGGCATCTCCAAACCCATCAACGCAGCGCCATCGTCCCACAAAGGCCGTGTCTCGACAGCGACTATCGCGCGATCGTGGACGCCGTTACGCGGATCAAGGCATCATTCAGCCTGGCAACAGGAAGCCCACCCCGATGCAACTCTACTACTCGACGACCTCGCCGTACGTCCGAAAAGTTCGGATCGTCGCGATTGAAAAAGGCCTAGCGGGTAACATCGAACTCATTGATGGCAACCCGTGGCCGGAACCGACCGTCGTTGCAGTCCGAAACCCTCTCGGCAAAGTTCCGGCTCTCGTTCTCGACGATGGGACGGCCCTGTTTGATAGCCCGGTCATTTGCGAATATTTAGATACCTTGGCCGGCGGCACGCTGCTCATCCCGCCAGCCGGCCCAGCGCGCTGGTCGGTGCTGCGAACCCAAGCCGTTGCGGACGGTATCCTGGATGCCGGCGTCACTGTCGTTCTGGAACGTCGTCGGCCGATCGAACTTCAATCGGCCGCCACCGTGGATCGGGCGGTCGCGGCCATTCGCCGATCGGTCGCTTATTTGGCCGCCGAGTTAGAGTCGCAACCGTTGGCACCCTTCGACATGGGCCGGATCGCGACGGCCGTTGCGATCGGGTATCTTCATTTTCGCCTCCCTGACATTGACCTCGGACTGTCTGATCCTCGGATCGCAGACTGGTGGTCCTTAATGCAACAGCGCCCCAGTCTCGACGCCACTGTCCCCGTGAGCCCCCCATGACCAAAACTCTTTTCCAGCCCCTCTCTGGCAACGATATGCCGCGCTTCGGCGGACCGGCAACGTTCATGCGTCTACCCGCCTGTAGCTTAGAGGACAACCTGGACGTTGGTTTCGTCGGTGTACCGCTGGACATCGGGACGTCGAACCGTCCGGGCGCTCGGTTGGCACCCCGTCAAATTCGTGACGAATCGCGCATGCTGCGCCCGTACAACATGGCGACCCGGTCTGCACCGTTCGACAGCTTACGCATTGCCGATATCGGCGACGTCCCGATCAATACGTTCAATCTCGAAAAAAGCGTCGCTATTATCGAAGCGCACTACGACCGTATCTTAGCGGCCGGCGTAACGCCACTCACCATGGGGGGCGACCACACCATTGCGCTACCCATACTTCGGGCGATGCACCGTAAATTCGGTCCGGTTGGGTTAGTGCACGTCGACGCACACGCCGACATCAATGACACGATGTTTGGCGAGCGTATTGCGCATGGGACGCCGTTCCGACGCGCAGTCGAGGAAGGATTGCTCGATTGTAAGCGCGTAGCGCAAATTGGCCTACGCGGCACCGGCTACGCGGCGGATGACTTCGACTGGCCAAGACAGCAGGGCTTCCGAGTCGTTCAGGCTGAAGAATGTTGGCACCGCTCGCTCGCGCCGCTGATGACCGAAATTCATGCGCAAGTGTCCGGAGGACCCGTCTACATCAGCTTTGATATTGACGGTATTGATCCGGCGTACGCACCGGGAACAGGGACGGTAGAGATCGCTGGCCTTACCGTACCGCAAGCCTTGGAAATTATTCGCGGACTCAAAGGCCTGGATATCGTCGGCGGAGACCTCGTGGAAGTCAGCCCCCCCTACGACCCGACCGGGAACACCGCTTTGCTGGGCGCGAATTTGCTCTACGAGATGCTGTGTGTGTTGCCCGGCGTCATCTCACGATGATCCGAGCGACGCCTAGGCAGCTCATAGCAACAGCGCCTGCGCAGTCCTCGGGTCAATGGGCTTGCAGTGCACGCCGTAGGCGTCTGGCCGCGTAAGACCAATCGCTCGTGAATTTTCTTGCGCGTTTTCAAGCCTCTCTCGCCGAGCATGGTTTTACGGCAGACTCGGCTCAACTGCATGCGGCATCGCGCCTGAACGATTTGGAAGAGCGGCTGGCCGCTCGTGAGCCGACGCGTCTGAGTCGATTCTGGGTTCGTCTGTGGCATCGCACCCGACAACCCGTCGTCAGGGGAATCTACCTTTGGGGGGGCGTCGGCCGCGGGAAGACGCTGCTCATGGATTTATTCGCGGCGTCCGCTCCCGCACGTTTGCGACGCCTGCACTTCCATCATTTCATGCACGAGGTGCATGCTCGCCTACGGGATTTACGACACGCCGCTCAGGAGAATCCGTTAGCGTTTATCGCCGACGAAATCTCGAGCGATATTGACGTTCTTTGCTTCGACGAACTGTTCGTGTCGGACATCGCCGATGCAATGATCCTCGGCACGTTGTTCGAAGCCTTGAGCCAGCGGGGCGTGACGCTGGTCATCACCTCCAATGCACCTCCGGATCAACTGTATAAAGACGGGCTCCAACGGAACCGATTCTTGCCGACGATCGCGTTATTGGAGCAGCTCACCGAGGTCGTGCAGGTCGACGCCGGTGTCGACTACCGGCTACGGCGACTCGAGCGCGAGCCGCTCTATATTTTAGAAGACGGGGACAGCGAACGCCGCTTGGAACGTCGGTTCCGGGACCTCGCGATGGCGGACGGAACCGTTGGCGGAACCATCGAAGTCGAAGGACGTATGCTGCCCGTTCGGCGACTGGCCGCCGGGGTCGTCTGGTTTGATTTTGACGTCGTCTGTCGGGGTCCGAGAGGCACCGACGATTACATCGCGCTTGCTCACCAATTTCACACGATCATTCTGTCGGGCGTCTCGGATTTATCCCGCGATGAGAATGCGACCCGACGGTTCATCGCTCTGGTGGACGAATTGTACGACCGCGGGGTGAAGTTACTGATGTCCACCTCAGCGCCGATTGAAGCGCTCTATACCGGCGACCGGCTGGCCTTCGAATTTCGCCGAACGCTGAGTCGTCTGACGGAAATGCAATCGTCAGACTATCTGCAGTTACCACACCGCCCCTGATCCAAATTGTCACGCCAGCTGTATTACAATACGGCCATCGTGAAACCTGCGCCCTTCGCTGCTCCGCTGCACGACGCGCATGACGGCGTTCTCTGCCGCCCGCGGGTTCGGCTTGCCCGCAGTTCCTCTTTGTATTTAGACATTGCTTATCCGTGGGCAAGGCTTCCGCCTGTCCCTTTTTAGGAGTTGCCATGCTCGGTTCCGTTCCGACTCCCCGGCTAAAAATCGTCGACGATATTGCCGAAAGAGCGCACCGCCACGCGCCGAAGCCCATCCGCGGACTCGTCAAGCAGTTCACGCAAATGTATTTCCGGGGAGTCGCGGACGATGACCTCGCGACTCACGACCTCGACACGTTAGCTGCGATTGCGCTGACGCACCTCGGGTTCGGTCTGGTGCACCGCGGTCGGCAACCGCGGGTACGCGTTTTCAATCCCGAGCCGGCGACGGACGGTATCCGGACTCCGAACACGGTCGCCATGATTCTCTGTGACGACATGCCCTTCCTGGTCGACTCCGTTTGCATGGCCGCTACCCAATCCGGAGTCGCTGTCCGCCTGATCGTTCACCCGGTCATCGGGTGTACGCGTAAGAACGGTCGGTTACTGGCGGTCGAAGATACCGGTGCCACCCCGGGGCGTCTTGAATCTTGGCAGTGGCTCGAATTCGACCGGATTGAGGACCCCGCGCAACTGGCGGCACTGGAACAGCGTATTTCCAGCGCGCTTGGCGATGTACGCGCAGCAGTATCAGACTGGCCCGCGATGCGCGAGCGCGCCTTGGAAATCGCATCGTCTCTCGAAACGCTCGCGATGCCCATTGCCTCTAATGAGCGCGCAGAAATTTCGGCCCTGCTCGAATGGATGGCGGACAATCACTTCACCTTCTTAGGTGCACGGTACTATCACCTCAATCGCGGAGCCCGTTCCGATGAACTCGTCGCGGATGCAGACTCGGGCCTCGGCATCCTTCGGTCAGGGCATCGAAGCCGCGAGGGCAGCACCCGCACGTTGACCGGGACGGCACGCGAACGCGCCCGCGATCCCCAGCCGATTACCGTCACCAAGGCCAATGCACTCGCCACTGTGCATCGGGCCACCTACCTCGACTACGTCGGTTTGAAGACGTTTGATAAGAACGGGCGGGTGACTGGGGAACATCGTTTTCTGGGTCTCTGGACCTCGGGCATGTACACAGCGCGGCCCCGCGACATCCCGTTGTTGCGTCACAAAGTGGCGAGTGTCGTCGGGCACTTTGGCCTAGCCCCGTCGAGCCACGATGCGAAGGCCGTGCTTCATGCCCTCGACAATTATCCGCGCGACGAGCTTTTCCAGGCGACGGCCGAGGATCTGATTCCGACCATTCGGGGCATCGTCAATCTGTACGACCGCCAGATCGTTCGTGTGTTCTTGCGCCGGGATATCTTTCATCGCTACTGGTCCTGCCTCATCTACGTCCCGAGAGACCGCTACGGAACGGAGGTGCGGCGCAGAATTGAATCGATTGCTGTCGAGGTTCTGGATGGCGATAGCGTCGAATCCAGTGTTCAATTATCCGAGTCGACGCTGGCTCGACTGCAACTCGTCGTTCGTACCTCTCGACCTGGCCACGGCGGGGACGCCGCGACGCTGGAAGCCAGGATTCGGGCTGCGGTGCTGACCTGGGATGACGGGTTGCGCGAGGCACTGACTGCCCTTTACGGGGAGTCGAAGGGACTCAGTCTCAGCGCGGAATACGCGCGCGGAATCCCGGCGGCCTACCGGGAAGATACGCCGACCCAGGACGCGGCTGCCGACATCGGGCGTCTCGAGGCGCTTGTGGGCGATGCCATTCAATTGCGACTGTATCAGCGCGCGGGGACCTCTCCGCGTCGTGTGAATCTACGGCTGTACACTGCGGCAGCGCCGAAGGCCATTTCGGACCTCCTGCCCATTCTCGAGAATCTTGGTTTGCGACTCTTGAGCGAGCGCCCTTACTCAATCCAACGGGCCAACGGCGCACGCCTGCAGGTACAAGACTTCGAACTCGAATCAAAGCACGAAGCGCCCATCAGCGTGAGTTCCGACGCACCTCGACTTGTCGGTGCGATCGAGGCCGTATGGAATCGTGAAACTGAAAACGACGGCTTCAATCGCCTCGTGCTTGCGGCAGGTCTGCACTGGCGGGAGGCCTTGGTCCTTCGATCGTATTGTCGCTGGTTGCTGCAGACCGGCATTCCGTTCAGTCAAAACTACGTCGAGTCCGTTCTTCTGCAAAACGCCAAGGCCGCGGGAAACTTGGCCCGACTTTTCCTTGCCCGATTCGACCCTCACCGATCGGAAAAGCAACGTCGATCGCAGACAAAACGGCTGGAAGGAGAGATTGATTCGGCATTAGCCGCAGTCCAACGTCTGGATGAGGACCGAATTCTTCGCTCTTTTAAAGCGGCAATCGAAGCTACCGTTCGGACGAATTATTTCCAGACGACGGCGGCCGGAAGTCCCAAGTCCTATGTCTCGGTAAAGATTTCCTCCGGACGTGTTCCCGGGGTCCCACTCCCCTACCCACTTTTCGAAATATGGACGCATTCCGCGCGCATGGAAGGCGTACATCTGCGAAAAGGCAAAGTGGCGCGTGGAGGGTTGCGATGGTCAGACCGTTACGAGGATTTCCGAACGGAGATCCTCGGCCTGATGAAGGCGCAGAACGTCAAGAACACGGTCATTGTGCCGGTCGGCGCTAAGGGTGGCTTCGTGTGCCGCGCGCTACCGACCGGCCGCGAAGAACAGGCCCGTGAGGTGGTGGCGTGTTATCAAATGCTGATCCATTCCATGTTGGATCTCACGGACAATATTGTCGGTGGCAAGACCGTTCCGCCGGACAACACGGTACGCTACGACGAGGATGACACTTATCTCGTGGTAGCTGCGGATAAGGGCACCGCGTCATTCTCTGACGTGGCAAACGCAATCGCCGAAGAGCGCGGATTCTGGCTGGGCGATGCGTTCGCATCCGGCGGATCTGCGGGCTACGACCATAAAAAGATCGCCATCACGTCGCGAGGCGCGTGGGAATGCGTAAAGCGTCATTTCCGCGAACTCGGCGTAGACACCCAGTCACAAGCCTTCACGGTGGCTGGCATCGGCGACATGTCCGGCGACGTTTTCGGCAACGGACTCTTACGCTCACGCCACGCCAAACTGGTGGCGGCGTTCAATCATCAACATATTTTTATCGATCCCACCCCAGATCCAGAGCGTTCGTTCAAAGAACGCGAGCGCTTATTCGCGCTGCCGCGATCGACTTGGGCGGACTACGACGCCACCACACTCTCGGAAGGCGGCGGCATTCATTCCCGCTCGTCCAAATCGATCACGCTATCCGCAGAGGCGCGCCAACTGCTTGGCATTGCAACGGACAGTGCGCCACCGAATGACATTATTCGAGCCATTCTTAAATTGCCGGTCGATCTGCTCTGGAATGGCGGCATCGGCACCTACGTCAAGTCATCGCTCGAGGCACATTCCTCCATCGGAGACCGGGCGAATGACGCGGTGCGCGTCGATGGCCGCGAGCTACGGTGTCGCGTGGTTGGCGAAGGCGGCAACCTAGGCTTCTCACAACTCGGCAGGGTCGAGTACGCGCTTTCGGGCGGCCGACTGAATACCGACTTCATCGACAACTCCGGCGGGGTCAACTGTTCGGACTTGGAAGTCAACATCAAGATATTGCTCCGGTTGGCGGCCGATCGGCGGGGATTGAAGCGTTCGCCGCGTGACAAGTTATTGGCACAAATGACCGACGAAGTGGCGGGTCTGGTCCTGCGCAACAATTACCTGCAGGCCCAAGCATTGAGTGCGCTCGAGGCTCGAGCGGTGCAACGCGCGGGCGAGCATCTACACGCGATTTCAGTCTTGGAAAAAGCCGTCGACTTGAATCGCGCCATCGAATACTTACCAACCAATGCGTCCGTGTTGGAGCGCACTGCACACGGCCGTGGCCTAACGCGTCCGGAGCTCGCGATACTCCTCAGCTATTCCAAGATCTGGCTGAATCAACAAATAGTCGATTCCGACGTGCCCGAGGATCCGTACCTGTCGAGCGAGCTCTTGAGGTACTTCCCGCCCGAGCTGGCAAAGCGGTATCAGGACCTGATGGAAGCGCATCCGTTGCGACGCGAAATCATCGCAACCGCAACGACCAATAGCATCATCAATCGAATGGGACCCGTCTTCGTCATCCGCACCGAAGAGGATACCGGCGCTACGGTCGGCTCCATTGCACGGGCGTACGCGATCGCACGAGAATCCACTGCGATGCGTGATCTATGGGGCGCTATTGAAGCATTGGATAATGTCGTTAGCGCCGCCGTGCAGACGGAAATGGCCAACCTCACCACGCGGGCATTGACGTTAGCCACCCATTGGGTCCTTGCTCACCGACGCAATCTTGCGGTCGACGCTAATGTGGCAGCCTTGCGCCCGGGACTCACCGCATTGGGGGCAATCGCCCCCGATTTACTCGCTGGCAGTATCGCCGTGCGGATCGCCGCAATCCATCGGCGTTTACGGGACGCTGGCGTGCCGGAGGCCCTCGCGACGGGTATCGCACAATTAGAGCTCGTCCCCGGTGCCTTCGATATCGTCGAGTTGGCGGAATCGCTGGGCAAATCGCTCCCGTCCGTCGCCCGCGTGCACATGACCTTAGATGCCGATCTGGGACTCGACGAGCTGCGCGTTGCCATTCGCGCGCTGGAGACGAAAAGTCACTGGCAGTCGGTTGCACGGACGTCACTCGGTGAAGATCTGCATCGATTGCATCGGGCGCTCACGGAGAACGTACTGCGTGCACGCGGTAAGGGAGAGCCGGGACATTTGGCGACGCTCTGGCTGGCGGCGCGGCAACGAAGCGTCGACCACTTCCGAGGCATTACGCGCGACATTCAGGCCAGTGGAACGGTGGATTTCCCCACCTTGTCGGTCGCGCTTCAGTCGCTCCGACGCCTAGCTGGCGCGTGACACACTACATTTTTGACTACATGCGCGTCGTCCGGCTACCGTGCCGGATGACCCTATGGAGGATCTTTCGTGGCTGACAATGTCGGAACGTTGGCGCTCGTTCGCCATGGACAAAGCGACTGGAATCTCAAGAACCTTTTCACCGGTTGGACCGATGTCGATCTCACGGACCTGGGGCGCCAAGAGGCGGCCGAGGCCGGTCGGCTGCTGGCCGCTGAGGGGATCGACTTTGACCAGGTCTACACCTCCGTCCTGACTCGGGCCATACGCACCGCGAATATCGCGTTGGATGAAATGCAGCGTTTATGGCTTCCGGTTGAGCGGTCGTGGCGCCTCAACGAGCGACACTACGGCGCGCTTCAGGGCCTCGACAAGGCGGAGACCGTGGCCAAGCACGGCGCGGAGCAGGTAAAAATATGGCGTCGCAGTTACGACATTCCGCCACCCGCGCTCGCACTGGATGATCCCCGCCACCCGCGGGCTGACCGGCGGTATCGAGATCTGGACCCGGCTCTCTTGCCGGCCACCGAATCCCTAAAGGACACGCTCGCTCGCGTCGAGCCATTGTGGAATAACGCGATCGCGCCGGCGCTTCAGCAGGGCCGAAACGTGCTGATTTTTGCGCACGGCAACAGTCTGCGCGCTATGGTCAAAATGCTGGATGGAATGAGCGAATCGGAAATATTGGAGTTCAATATCCCGACGGGCGTTCCCATTATTTACGACCTGGCGCCGGATCTTTCGTCACGTGGCCGCCGCTTCTTGGGCGATCCCGCAGCCATCGCCGCTGCGGCAGAAGCCGTCGCGAAACAAACCGAAAAGAAATAGCCAAAACAAAACAGCCGACGGCCCAAGCCGTCGGCTGTCTGCGAGCGGCAGAGCCGCCGACGCAACGAAACGAAACGATTATTCGTCCGGCGCTACCGCGACCTTTAAGCCGTCCAACGCTTCGGTGAACGTGACCTGACACGACAGTCGCGAATTCGGCTTGAAACTGCCGAGTTCCCGCAGCAATTCCAGTTCGTCGCCCTGCGCCGCCGGCAGCTTAGCGACCCACTCCGCGTCGACGTAGATATGGCAGGTCGCGCAGGAGCACATACCGCCACAAATGGCCGCCATATCGAAATCTGCGTCGCGCAGCGTCTCCATCACGGAAGTGCCCGCTCGTCCGGCAACCCGATGCTCTTTGCCCGCTCGATCAGTGACCACCATCTCTGCCATGCCGTGCACTCCCAAAAATCGTATGGACCATCCGACCTGACTGGTCGGCGCACGCATGGTAACGACCTCGCCCCAAAACGACCAGTCGGGCGATACTCAAGCGGATAGACGGGAGACGAGCGCCGTCCGGCGCGCCTCGCTCAAGGTGTCCCAACCGTCGGCCGAATCCAGCCACAGCGCGTGTATCGCGTCGAAGAGTCGTTGCCACGGCCGTAGATCCGCCGCGGTGACATCGCCGTACGCCGCCACCAACGCGTCAATCTGATCGCGATCGAGGTCGTGGTAACACGCGATACCCGCCAATTCAAATAGCGGATCGCCCCAACCGGCGTATTCCCAATCGATGAACCACAATTGGCCATCGTCCAGTACATTGCGTTGGTGCAGATCGTTATGGCAAAAAACGGGACGCGGACTCCGCCGCCGAGCTTGAGCCTGCGCGATGGCCGCCTGGATCGCGGAGCGACGAATGGGGCTGCTTGGCGGGGGAACGGCCGCGGCCAAATACTCCATCGCCAGAGCGTCAGCGTCGATGGCACGCATGTCCACTCGAATAGGCAGCTCGTGCAGCGCTTTCACCCGCTGCGACAGCCTCGCCAAGCCCTCTGCAGTCTCGAAGAGCTGCGATGATGCCTGCGGAGCGTCGATCCAAGCCGTGATAAGCAGTCCGGCGTCGGGTTGCGCATGAATCACCGCGGGCGCGAACCCGAACTCTGCTGCGGCCGCGTGCGCCGCCCATTCTGAGGCACGGCTGACGCGCAGGACTTCGTCGTCCGAACCGGCGCACCGCACAGCCCAGTCGACACCCTCACCGACGACCCTCACCACCGTGTTGACGGCGCCGGCAAGGATAGGCTGACAGTCAACGCCACTCGCCACCGCTGCCCGCCCGGCCGGAAACCGATTGAGCAGGTCGTAAATGCGCGTCGGATCGCTCATCCGCGACTCATCGCAGGACGCCACGCTCGCCAACCCAATGCCGCGAGCCCCACGAATAGGCTGTAGAGCAACGCGCTCAGGTAGAGACCATGACGCAGGCACAGCCACGCAATGACGAGATCAATACCGATCCACCACAGCCAGTTTTGGCGGATTTTGCGGGCCTGCAACCACGTCGCATACACACTCGCCCATGTGGTCAGTGCATCGAGTCGCGGGTCGACCGAGTGCGTTTCAGCGGCGAGGATCCGAGCGGTGGCCTCACTGATCAGCGCGACCCCCGCGATGCCCAACACCTGACCGATCCACGCGCCAGACGTAATCGGACGATCCCCCGAGTCGCCCGTCCACGCCCACCAGCCATAAACCGCAACGGCGAGAAAATAGGCTTGCAGTCCGGCCTGCATCACCAACCCGGCGCGCGCGAAAACGGCGAGGTAGAGCGCTGTGCTGACAAAAGCGAATGCCCAGCACCAGCGAATTTCTTTAACTGCAAGAACGACATAGACAATGCCGAGCGCGGCACCTGCAGCCTCCAACGGAGACAAATCGGTGACGAGGCGGGCCAGCGGGGCGATAATGTCGGTGACAGTCACTAAATCTACTCTTCGAGGTAACGCTCCTACGGAGCGCGTACTGGTAGGATGTTGGATCTCTCCACAGCGAGGTTTTGCCCCATGGCCCAGCGCTCGGTCAAGGTTTATCAGATCGATGTGTTCACCGAGACACTCTTCACGGGAAATCCGGCCGGTGTGGTGCTCGGGGCGGAAACGCTCGATGAAACCGAGATGCAGGCCCTCGCTCGCGAGCTAAACAACTCCGATTCGGCGTTCGTACTGCCGCCGGATGGACCCGATCACGACGTCATCCTTCGATTCTTCACGCCCAAGAGCGAAGTGGGCTTTGTCGGGCACGCCACGGTCGCGGCCCACGTGGCTCGCCTGGCAGCAGGCGTGGGTGGCACGGGGACCCTGCATCAGAAGTCCCGCTCCGGCATCCAAGCCATTACGGTCTCGGGTACGGCCGAGAATCCCCACGTCGCGGTGACAGTCCCGCCGCCGACCTGCCTGCCACCGATCTCCAGCGAGCAGAAAGGTCAGCTGCTCGATATTTTCGGTATGGATACGGCAGCGTTGGATCCCAAGTGCCCGATTTTGGTGACGAAGCGGGCGACCACCCGTCTGATGATCGGTTTACGGTCGATGGACGCATTGGCAGCCCTCGAGCCCGATCTTGAGGCGCTGAAACGGTTTACGCCACACGTCGGCGCCGACGGGTACCTGCTCTTCGTTCGTGACGCGCACGGTCCTGGCACGTTTGAGGCGCGGCTCTTCTCGCCCGTCTTGGGTATTTCCGAAGATCCGGTCAGCGGCAACGCGCACGGGATGCTCGGCGCATACCTGGTCACGCACGACTTGATTCCGGTTGTGGACGGTAAGGCTGTTCTGAAGGGCTTTCAGGGCGCGAGCATGCAGCGCCCGGGCACCGTCGACATCGAAGTGACGGTGACCGATGGGCAACCGTCACAGATCGTGATCAGCGGCACTGCGCGCGTGGTCTTCACGACCGAGATCAAACTCGGCTGATCTAAGTCGCTGAGCGGGCTCGTTTGGCTGCCGTAGTGCCGACGAGCTCGCCCTCCCAGGCCGCAACCACCACGGTGGCCACGGAATTTCCGACCACATTCGTTGCGCTTCGGCCCATATCCAAGAACTGATCCACGGCGAGTATCAGGACCAAGCCGGCTTCCGGGATACCGAAATGGGCAAGCGTCGCCGCGATGACCACCAAGGAAGCACGCGGCACACCGGCCATTCCTTTACTCGTGACCATCAACAGCAGCAGCATGGTGATCTGTTGGGATATTGACAGTGAGATGCCGTACACCTGAGCGATAAACAGCGTCGCGAAGGTGCAATACATCATGGATCCGTCCAGATTGAACGAATACCCCAACGGCAATACAAAGCTGGCGATTCGTCCTGAAACGCCGTAACGCTCCAACTGTTGCAACGTCTTTGGGTACGCCGCTTCGGAACTGGCGGTGGAGAACGCCAACAGAATCGGTTCGCGCAGCAAGGGCGCCAGTCCAAACAATCGCCGCCCCACTACGGTGGCTCCGAGAGTCAGCAACACTACCCACAACACGATTAGCGACAGGTAAAAGCCGCCAACGAAACGGCCGTACGTGGCGAGCACGCCTAACCCATGCTGGGCAACGACCGCGGTGATGGCCGCAAAGACGGCAATCGGGGCGAACAACATGACGTAGCCGGTCATGCGTAACATCACCTGGGCAAGGTCATCCAGCAGCCCGAGGAGCCGCGCCACTCGATCACCGAGCGCGGCCATCGCAGTACCCAAGAACGCCGAAAAAACGACAATCTGAAGAATTTCGTTCGAGGCCATCGCTTCGACGATCGATTTTGGGACCAGATGGGTAATGAAATCCTTCAAGGTGATTCCGCTCGCGCGCACGCCGCTGTCAACTTCTGCCGCGGGCAGCGCGAATCCGGCACCGGCACCCGGCGCTATCAGCGTTACCATCACCAAACCCAGCGCAAGGGAGACCAGCGACGCGAACAAAAACCAACCCAGCGTCCGTATTCCGACCCGCCCCAAGCGCGCTGGATCCCCCATATGGGCGATGCCCACGGTTAGCGTCGATAGCACCAACGGGGCAATGATCATTTTGATCATGCGCAGGAATAGATCGGTTCCAATCTGGCAGTAACCCGCGATCGCCTGACGGATCGATTCATCGGCTACCGACGTATGAATGACGCTGCCCGCTACAATGCCAGCGACCAGCGCTCCGGCGACGACAGCAGTTAATTTCTTGGCCATGGTTACCTCTGGGATCGACGCTGCGACTCTACCGATGCAGCGGCCATCGCGTCACGGGAAATGATCTGACCTTGGCCCTGACGAATCGCCAGCACATGCTGAATCTCTGGAACCAAATCGGTCGGATGATGCGCGGCGACGATGAGTTGAATGCCGGATTGAGCGCATCCCGACAAGAAGCCCTTCACCTTCGCTCGATAAGGCGCATCCAGCCCAGTGAGCGGCTCATCCAACAGCAGCGCCTCCGGCTTGAGCACCATCGCCCGGGCGAATAGCGCGAGACGCCTCTGCCCATACGACAGGCGCCGAACGGACGTATCGGTCGGGCCGCTAAAGCCAACCAACGCAAGCGCATCGCGTGCGCGGCGGCGTTCGGCGGGGTTCGAGCGCGAGAGCAAGCCAAAACTCAGTCGTTCGCCGCTGACGACGAAATCCTCGGTCGATACGTCCTCGAAGTACTCCATCTGCAATTCAGGCGAGACAAATCCGATCCGTCGGCGCCATTCTTCCATGTGAAGCCCGAGTTCATGGCCGCGACGTACAACGCGGCCGACGGCCGCGAACGGCAGCAGTCCATAGACGGCTTGCAATAACGTGGACTTACCCGACCCATTTGCGCCCACGATCGCCCAGTGCTCCGCCGGCCGCACAATCCAACACAGATGCTGGATTACCGGTCGATAGTCCCGATACAACGACACATCATTCAACTCGATCAACGGAAGCGTGGCGTGTTCCCGTCGCTCAAATCCCGGGTGGGTGGCCTGACCATCGACCGCGAGCCAATGTTGTGGAGCGCCCTCCAGACTCCCGTCGTACGTGATCCGACCGGACTCTATGACCCAAGCCCGGCTGAAACCGGCGGGCACATCGTCCGCTCGATGCGCGGCCAGCACGATCGTCACGCCGGCCGACCGCAGACGCCCCAATTCCTCATCGAGCAATGCTCGCGTGTCCGCATCCAGACCGTTGTGCACTTCGTCCAGCAACACAAGTCCCGGGTTGCCGGCGAGTGCACGCGCAATCAGCACGCGTCGCTTTTCACCGTAGGACAGCGTCAAGAACGGACGGCGCGATAACCGCAGTAACGAAAAGCGCTCCAGCAAACCGCGAACACGCGCTCGCTGCTCCGCATTCAATCGTGCAACCGGCCGTATGACGTTGTGGACACCAGTGGCGACGACACGATGTACGCTGAAATTCCAGTCATAACGGAAATATTTGTCTTGCCACTCGCCTCCTACGAAAGCGATGCGCGGCAGAACCTCTACCGTATCCAGCGGTAGACCCGCGTGATCACGATAGTCTCGGCGCTCGTCACCGGCTTCGGTCGGCGTTGGCCAACGTTCGCCACCCAGTAGCTTAAGAAGCTGCGTCTTTCCGGCGCCATTGGGGCCCAGGAGGACGATTCCCTCTCCGGCGCGCACTTCCACATTGATCGGCGTCAGTAGGCGTCTTCCGTCAACGATCAGACCGGCTTGATGGCAACTGACGGCCAATCCGGTCACGTGACGCTCCATGTGTCATCACCCGAGGATGTCACGCGACCGTCCCGCTCCAATTTGACCAGATGCGCCATGAGGGTATAGCGAGCCATCGCGTGCAATGACGGCGGAACGTCTGCATAGACCTTCGGCAGTATCGTATCGAGGCTGAGCGGCTTGCCAGCATCTAAGGCCGACAACACCCGCTGTTCGCGCAAGAGTCGATGGGCGATCAACCGCTCAATGGTCGCTGACGGATCCCTGACCACGGGACCATGACCCGGCAGCAGTGCTTGCGGGTTCAATCCGGCCACTTTCCTCAACGAGTCGAGATAGTCCGACAGGTCGCCATCCGGATGCACAATAACCGGCGAAACGGTACCGAGGATGTGATCACCCGTGCAGACGAATCCCTTGGTGGGTAGGTGCCAGCAAACGTGATTCGACGCGTGACCGGGTGTCGTGATCGCTACCAATGGACCCAAGTCTGTATCGATCGCCTCGCCATCGTCCACAATTCGGGTCGGACGGAAGTCGGGATCCTGAAAAGTCGGGTGACGCGACACACGACCCAAGAGGGGCACGCCCAGACGGAGACCCAATTCCACCGCCGCGGGCGAATGGTCGATATGGGTGTGGGTGACGACGATTGCGGTCACCGGGGTGCCACCCACGGCACGCAGAATCGCGTCGACCTGCCCGTCGATCGCCGGCCCCGGATCCAGGACAACGACCCGCTCTCGCCCCAGTAGGTAGGTATTGGTGCCAGGACCCGTCATCGCTCCGCCGTTTTGCGCGACGAGCCGGCGAACGCCGTCGTCCAGTTCGACGGCACATCCAGCGGTGAAATCGGTCGAGTCCAGTGCGGCCATTCGCCACTCCTACCAAGGTGAGCGTCCGGATGGTACCGACCCACGCGCCGACTAGCGAGACAAGGGGGGTTCAACTCCGTCGCCGAGGTTATAAGATGGGGGGGCTCCGGCCACGTCGGCCGACCACTTGAGGACCGAATTCATGAACTCCTTCCATCGAGCCGCCGCGTCCCTCGTCCTGTTCGGCCTGAGCGCCGCGGGCGCCCAGGCCGCTTGCCTAGCACCCAAGGCACCGACATCCTTTCCGAACGGGGCGGTTGCCACACTGCCGGAGATGGTGGAAGCGCAGAAGGCGGTAAAGCAATTTCAGGCCGATATGGCGACCTACCGCAAGTGCATCGATGAGGAATCACCGCCAGCCCCCTCGGGCGCGCCGCTCACCGAAGAGCAGAAGAAAGCCCAGGATGCGCGTGAAAAGGAGCGGATGCAGAAGCACAACGACTCCGTCACGATGGAGACGGCGGTCGCTGACGAGTTCAACCAGCAGATCCACGCCTATAAAGAAGCGCAGGCCGCCAAGAAGGCCCAGTGAGTCTGCCGTGCTGACACCGGCGGAGGCAACAGCGGCGATCAATGCAGCCATACGGCCGTTGGCAGCGGAGACCGTACCGCTGCGCGCGGCCGCCCTCCGGGTGTTGGCGGAAACACTCTACGCAGAACGGGACCTTCCGCCGTTCGACCGGGTCGCGATGGATGGCATCGCGATCCGGCATTCGGATTGGCAACGAGGAACCCGACGGTATGTGATCGATGGCATCGTCGGTGCCGGTAGCGAACCGCTGCCATTAGCCGAGAGTGACCATTGCCTTGAGGTCATGACGGGCGCGATGTTGCCACCGGGCACCGACTCCGTCATTCCGTTCGAGCTCCTGCGCCAGTCATCTGGCGTTGCCGAGGTACTGTCGGATGACGTGGTACCGGGCGCCAACGTGCACCGTCGCGCCAGCGACGGTCGAGCGGGGGACGTCGCGCTTACCCCCGGCACTTTATTGCGTGGACCCGAAATTGCGGTCGCAGCGTCCGTCGGCCGCTCGTCCGTTCAGGTTTCACGAAGCCCTGCCATTACCGTGATTTCGACCGGTGACGAACTCGTAGGACCCGAGGAGGCGCTACTGCCTTGGCAAATTCGCCGCTCCAATGCGCAAGGCATCGTGGGCATGCTTCAAGGTCGTGGTTATTTCGACGTCATGGACCTCCATTTGGGCGACCAACGACCGGTCCTCTTGCAACAACTCGGTGAAACCCTGGCGACGCGGGACGTACTGATCTTGTCGGGCGGCGTGTCAGCGGGTCGATTTGACCACGTACCGGGCGTCTTGCAAGAACTGGGCGTCCAGCAAGTGTTTCACAAGATTGCGCAACGACCCGGCAAGCCGTTTTGGTTTGGCATCAGCCCGAATGGGCAGCCCGTTTTTGCGTTGCCGGGCAACCCCGTTTCAACCCTGGTATGCCTGGCCCGGTACGTGTTGCCAGCGTTGGAACGTCTCTCGAGTCGTCAAGGGTCAACGGTCAACGCCGCGCTGTTGGAAGACGGATGGCAGAGCCAAGGATCGTTGACGGCGTTTGTGCCTGTCATGCGCATTGCCCCGGCCAGTGCCAGCGTACGTCTGCACCAAACTCGTGGGTCCGGCGATTTTGTCTCTTTGGTGGGGACTGACGGCTTTGTGGAATTGGCGCCCGGCGAGACGATTGCCCCGGGATCGCCGGTTCCGTTCTACACTTGGTAACCATGAGCGAAATCGTCACCTTGAACGCCCCCTCCCGGCCGCTCGACCAGCGTGGCCGTGCCATGCACGACTTGCGTATTTCCGTAATGGATCGGTGCAATTTTCGCTGTCCCTACTGCATGCCGAAGGACACCTTCGGCGAGGGGTACCGATTCTTATCGTCTGCAGAACGTTTGTCGTTCGCAGAAATCACACGGTTAGCAGGTCTCTTCGTGCCTCTGGGCGTTCGCAAGTTGCGACTCACCGGCGGCGAACCCCTGCTGCGCGCCGGATTGCCGGAGTTGATTGGTGATCTGGCGGCGCTACCGGGCATTGAAGACGTCGCGTTGACCACCAACGGCGTGCTACTGCCCCGTCATGCGTCGGATTTGAAAGCGCAGGGCCTCGGCCGCGTCACTGTCAGCCTCGATTCGTTGGATCCGGATGTGTTCCGACGTATGTCGGGCGGGTTTGGATCTCCGGCGGAAGTGCTCGCCGGGATCGATGCTGCATTGGCCGCGGGACTCGGGCCGATCAAAGTGAACTGCGTCGTCCAACGCGGCGTCAACGATCACACCGTATTGTCGTTGATCGAACACTTTCGCGGTACGCCCGTCATCGTGCGTCTCATCGAGTACATGGATGTTGGCAATCGGAACCATTGGGATCGTGAACGCGTGGTGACGGCGCGTAGTCTTCGCGACGCCATCCACGCTCGCTGGCCGATTAAGCCGACCGCTCCCGCCTATCCCGGTGAGGTCGCCGAACGCTATACGTACGAAGATGGAGCCGGCGAGGTGGGCTTCATCGCATCGGTGAGCCAACCGTTTTGCGGTGGGTGCACCCGGGCGCGACTGTCGTCGGAAGGTGTCCTGTACACCTGTCTGTTCGCCAGCCATGGCCTTGATTTGCGGGCACCGATGCGCGGCGGAGCCACGAATGCAGAGCTCAGTGATCGCATACGCGATACCTGGTTGCGTCGTAACGATCGTTACAGTGAAATTCGGGCCGATCAACCAGCGGCCATCGAACGCAAAATCGAAATGTATTACATCGGGGGCTGATGAATACGCTGACCCATGTCGACGACCAAGGCAGACCCACGATGGTCGATGTCGGCACCAAGACTGTTACCGCACGCACTGCCACAGCGGAGGCACGCGTGCGGCTGCCCGACGATGTCGCCCGAACGCTCGCAGAGACGGGCTATGCAACCAAGAAAGGTCCTGTATTCGCGACAGCGATCATCGCTGGCACTATGGCAGCGAAGCGCACGCACGACCTGATTCCCTTTTGCCATCCGCTCGGGCTTGAAAAGTGCCGCATCGACATTGAAGGCGCTGGAAATCTGATCGTGATTCGCTGCGAAGTCGGCGTACATCACAAGACGGGCGTCGAAATGGAGGCCCTCACAGGAGCCAGCGTCGCGGCGCTCACCGTCTACGATATGTGCAAAGCGCTCTCCCACGACATCGTGATCGAAAGTACGCGCCTCATCGAAAAGCGTGGCGGCAAGAGCGACTTCGGAGCCCCGTGATGACCGACTTCGCTCGTCTCGCGGGGCTCGTCTTATCCGGCGGCTACAGCAAGCGCATGCGGCAGGACAAAGCCGCCCTGCTCGTCGATGGGGAAACACAACTGGCTCGAGCCGTGCGGCTGTTGCAAACCGTTTGCACAGACGTCTTCGTCTCCGTCCGGCCGGACCAAATTGCGGACCCGGTACGAGCGGCGTACCCGCACGTTGTAGACGAGCTGGATAACGTGGGGCCCGCAGCCGGAATACTTGCAGCGTTCGCCCATCGTCCCGATAACGCTTGGCTCGTGCTGGCCGTCGATCTGCCGCTTCTGAATGCGGAGACGTTAGCCCACTTGGTGCGATCTCGCGCGACTGACCAAATGGCCACTGCGTACATCAGTGCGCACGATGGACTGCCCGAGCCGCTCTGTGCGATTTGGGAGCCGGCGAGCCACGCTGCGCTCGCGACCTTCGTCGCTGAGGGCCGCCATTGCCCGCGAAAATTTTTGATCAACCATCCGGTACGTTTGGTTCCCTTGCTAACGCCGGAAGCGCTGGCCAACATCAACACACCTGACGAGTACGCGGCGACAGTCGCGCAGACTCGGAACGGAGCGTCACCATGACTGCTTTGAGAGTCCAGTATTACGCCATCTTGAGGGAGCAGGCCGGCATGAGCCGCGAAGTCGTGGAATCCGCTGCCGGAAACGCCGCGGAACTTTACGACGAACTTCGGGCACGCCACGGTTTCACACTGGCCCGCTCGCAACTGCGCGTTGCCATCGACGGTGAGTTTGCAGACTGGTCCGCACCGCTCACGTCCAATAGCGAGATCGTCTTTATTCCACCGGTTGCGGGTGGCTAACCATGCAAGGCTTCTTCTTTTCGGCCGATCCGCTTGACCTAACCCACCTTCGTGGGACGGTCGAAGATGCGACCTGCGGGGGCTACGTCAGTTTCGAGGGCTGGGTGCGCGACCATAACGACGGTCGTTCGGTGGCTCGACTGGAATACGAAGCGTTCGAGCTACTCGCCGTTAAAGAAGGGCAGCGTATTATTTCGGAGGCGATTGAGCGTTTCGGCGTCACTCGCGCTCGCTGTGTTCATCGAGTCGGTTTGCTCGAATTGGGCCACGTGGCAGTGTGGGTCGGTGTGAGCGCACCGCACCGCGGCGAGGCGTTTGCCGCGTGTCGCTACATCATCGACGAGGTCAAGCACCGCGTCCCCATTTGGAAAAAAGAGTATTACGTCGACGGTGACTCGGGCTGGGTGAATTGTGAGCGCTGCGCTGCAGCGGCATTGGATTCCACGGCGCAGACGTCACACCACCACGATCACAGTCACGACCACAATCACAATCACGGTCACGCCGACGATCACCATCACGGGCATACCACGCCGATGACGGTGGCACGGCATCCGCACGGCGTACGTTCGCCGGATTATTCGCGACAGCAGATCCTCACGGAGGTCGGCGCGCACGGGCAAGCTCGGATCCGCGGCGCCCGCGTATTGGTCGTGGGTGCGGGTGGACTCGGGGTGCCGGTGTTATCGTATCTTGCCGGTGCAGGCGTCGGCACCTTGGGTGTTATGGACGGCGACACATTGGATGCGTCCAATCTGCACCGACAAACGCTGTATGCCTTGGACGATGTGGGGCAGTCGAAAGCACTGCTGGCAGCGCAAAAACTTCGCGCGCTCAACCCCGAAGTCGATGTGCGTCCCTACGTCGAGCGCGCGACAGACACGAATCTCACAGCGATTGCGGCAGGCTACGACGTGATCGTCGACTGCACGGATAATTTTGCCGCTCGCTTTGCGATTAACGACACGGCAGTCCGTCTCGCGAAACCGGCGGTTCTCGCCAGTGTCTACCAATACGAAGGACAACTGCAGGTCGTGCGCGCCGGCGACCCCTGCTTGCGTTGCCTGTGGCCGGACGGCACGCGCGACGGCATTGTCGGCAATTGCGCAGAAGCCGGGGTATTAGGTCCGATACCCGGGGTGCTCGGTAGTCTCCAAGCCCTTGAGGTGCTGAAAGTCATCCTCGGAATGGCGTCGCCGGCGCAGGGCGCCGTGGTGCTACTGGACTTACGGACGCTTGAGAGTCGGCGACTCGGCGCTCGCCGCGCCGACGACTGCCCAGCGCACTGCCAAGCACCCGCTGAACACACTGCTGTGGATCTGACGGTATCGGTGACGTTACCGACCAGGGAGTGGACGGTTATTGACGTCCGCGAGCCCCATGAAGTCGCGATCGACCCGTTACCGGGCCTCAGTCGGCCGATACCGTTGGGGCAGTTGCTCGATAATCCCGAGCAATTGCCAACCGGACACCGCTATCTGTGTGTCTGTGCGAAGGGACAACGGTCGTTAGCCGCAGCCAAAGCACTCCAGCGGGTGGGTCGCGAGGCGGCTTCGCTCTCGGGCGGCTACACGGCCTAGCTAATACCGCTATCCAGGTCGGACTTGGCCACTGCCGCGGACAACGTACTTGTAGCTGGTTAACTGTTCGGTGCCCACGGGGCCACGCGCATGAAACCGATCGGTAGAGATGCCGATCTCAGCCCCCATCCCGAATTCGCCACCGTCGGCAAATTGTGTGGAGGCATTGTGCAGAACAATGGCACTGTCGACGGCGGTGAGAAATCGCTCGGCCGTGGTGTCGTTATTCGTCACAATCGATTCCGTGTGCGCCGATCCATACCGTGTCACGTGCGCAATCGCTTCTTCAACCCCCCGGACGACTTTTACGGCGATGATCGCGTCGAGATATTCCGTGTACCAATCTTCCTCCGTAGCCGGCAACACGCGGCTATCGACGGCCTGACACGGCCCGTCGCCACGCACCTCGCAGCCCGCATCCAGTAACGCCTTCACGAGTGTGGGCAAGTACGTCGGATCGGCGGCCTGATCCACCAACAGGGTTTCGGCGGACCCGCAAATCCCGGTGCGTCGCAATTTGGCATTGAGCACAATGTCCGTCGCCATGGCGAGATCTGCATCGCGGTCCACGTAGACGTGGCAATTGCCGTCGAGATGCCCGATGACCGGCACCCTCGCTTCCCGCTGAACGCGCTCGATCAGACCTTTGCCGCCACGCGGAACGATGACATCGATGAAATCTGTCATTTCAGCCAACAAATGTCGGACAGCCTCTCGATCGGTCGTCGGCACCCGCTGTATACAGCCGGCGGTTAATCCCGCCGCTTCGAGTCCAGCGACAAGGCACCCGTGAATCGCTGCGCTCGACTCGACACTCTCCGAGCCTGGGCGAAGGATGGCGACGTTGCCCGATTTCAAGCACAAAGCACCCGCATCGGCGGTGACGTTAGGTCGACTCTCATAGATGATGCCGATCACACCCAGCGGAACGCGCACCCGCTGAATGCGCAATCCATTCGGCCGGGTCCATTCGCTAATGACCGAACCAATCGGGTCTTCCAATCGCGCAATGTCCTCCAATCCGCGCGCCATGGCTTCGATGCGTGAGGGGTCCAGTTTGAGGCGGTCGAGCAGCGCCCCTTTTAGGCCACGCGCCTGCGCAGCAACTAAGTCACGCGCGTTGGCTGCTAGGATCTCCCCGGCACGGGTGCGCAATTGGGACGCCGCTGCCATCAACGCGCGATCTTTGACCTCCCGCGTGGCCTGTGCCAGCACGCCACTCGCCTGGACCGCCGTACGGCCCATCGTCTGCATCATGGCCGATAAATTTGCACTGTCGTCGTTCGGCCGCATCACTCGCGTCCTCGTTGGAGCATGACGACCAGGTCGTCTCGGTGAATCATCTCTTCGCGCCCCACATAACCGAGTAAATTCTCGATTTCGGCACTGCGCCGGCCGGCGATCAGCAGACATTCGGACGCGTGATAGGCCACCAGACCGCGTGCGATCTCGGAGCCCTCGTGTATGACGCTGACGGTGTCTCCCCGTCCAAACTGACCGGCAACCTCAATCACACCGGCGGGCAGCAAACTCTTACCGCGCTGAAGCGCCTCCGCAGCGCCTGCATCGACGATGAGGCGGCCGAGTGGCTTAAGCGTGCCAGCAATCCATTGCTTGCGTGAAGCCACCGGCGTGGTAGACGGCAGAAACCAACTGCAGCGCTCGCCTTGTTCAATAGCGGCCAGCGGATGCGTCCGATGGCCACTCGCGATACAGAGACTGCACCCCGCACCCACCGCAATGCGGGCTGCGGCGACTTTGGTCGTCATACCGCCCGAACCGACGCCCGACGTGGGCCCTGTCGCCATCGCATCGATGCGTGCATCCACTTCGCGAACTTCAGGAATAAATTCCGCCGTAGGGTCCTTACCCGGATCGGCGGAGTACAGTCCATCAATGTCCGACAGCAGGACGAGGCACTCGGCGCTCGCCATCTGGGCCACGCGCGCGGCGAGTCGGTCATTATCTCCGTAGCGGATTTCGGCCGTCGCCACCGTATCGTTCTCGTTGATGACGGGGACGGCACCGAGATCGAGCAGTGTATTGAGGGTGGCGCGGGCATTGAGATAGCGGCGCCTATCCTCGGTATCGTCGAGGGTCAGTAAAACTTGCGCAACGGCGAGGCCGCGATCCTCGAGGATCTCCTGCCAGGCGCGCGCCAACCGGATCTGTCCGACAGCGGCAGCGGCCTGACTTTCGGGCAAACTCAGCTTTCCCGACGCGAGTCGCAAATGGCGTCGGCCGAGTGCGATAGCGCCGGACGAGACGATGATCACCTGCTGACCGCGGCCGGTGGCTACCAAAATATCGTCGGCGAGCGATTCCAGCCACGCGCGATTGAGCCGGCCGGACTTTCCATCGACCAGCAGCGCGGATCCGACCTTGACCACTAAGCGGCGGGATTCACGCAGACGGCGTGCACGGCTGAGGTAGTCGGAATGGCTCATGGGACTGAATTAGCACGGGAAAACGGGTCCCAACTATACCGAGAATGCCGCGCCCTGTCCGTCATCGGGAGGAAGGCGCCGCGCCACGCCGCGGATATAGACGATAAACGTCGAACCCTGCGTTTTTTGCGTATGGGTATGCGTCTCAGCCCCTATTACCCTTCCCTCCGTAGAACCGCACACCCTCCTTTACCTGCGGAACGGAACGCCCATGCAACGCGCTGACACTTATAACGATACTGTCGTCAGACAATTCGCCTTGATGACCATCGTCTGGGGCATTGTCGGCATGCTGGTCGGGGTCATCATTGCCTCGCAGCTGCTCTTCCCGGCTCTGAATTTCGACATTCCGTGGCTCAGTTACGGTCGACTGCGACCTCTGCATACGAATGCCGTGATCTTTGCATTCGGCGGGAGCGCACTGTTCGCGACGTCGTACTACGTCGTGCAACGAACCTGCCACACGCGTCTGTTCGCCGGCAAGTTAGCCGCCTTCACCTTCTGGGGATGGCAGGCCATTATTGTGGCGGCCGCGATTACCCTGCCGTTGGGCATTACCTCAGGGAAAGAATACGCGGAGCTGGAATGGCCGATTGACATCGCGATTGCGATCGTTTGGGTTGCCTACGCGATCGTCTTTTTAGGCACGTTGGTCAAGCGTCAGGTCAAGCACATCTACGTCGCCAACTGGTTCTTCGCGGCCTTCATCATCACGGTCGCGGTGCTCCACATCGTCAACAGCGCCGAGATACCGGTGAGCTTGTGGAAGTCCTACTCCGTGTACCCGGGTACCGTCGACGCCATGGTGGAGTGGTGGTACGGCCATAACGCCGTCGGCTTCTTCCTGACCGCCGGCTTTCTCGGAATCATGTATTACTTCGTGCCCAAGCAAGCGGGCCGGCCCGTCTATTCGTACCGGCTGTCGGTGGTCCATTTCTGGGCACTCATCTCCGTCTACATGTGGGCCGGCCCCCATCACCTGATCTACACAACGCTTCCGGACTGGGCGCAATCGCTCGGCATGATCTTTTCGCTGATCCTCATCGCGCCCTCGTGGGGCGGCATGATCAACGGGATCATGACCCTTTCCGGCGCCTGGCATAAGCTGCGCACGGACCCCATTCTGAAATTCTTGATTGTTTCGCTGTCGTTCTACGGCATGTCGACCTTTGAGGGTCCGATGATGTCGATCAAGACGGTAAACGCCCTCTCCCATTACACCGACTGGACGATCGGCCACGTGCATTCGGGCGCACTCGGATGGGTGGCCATGGTCACCATCGGCGCGCTCTACAGCCTGATTCCGCGTCTGTACGGCCGTACGGAGATGTACAGCAAACGACTCATCGACATCCATTTTTGGACGATGACGATCGGCGTAGTTCTGTACGTCGCTTCGATGTGGATCTCCGGCGTTATGCAGGGGCTCATGTGGCGCGCCACCAATCCCGACGGAACGCTGACTTACACCTTCGTCGAGGCACTGAAGCAGACCTACCCGTTCTACGCAGTGCGTCTCGCCGGCGGGCTGCTGGTATTCGGCGGCATGTTCCTCATGGCGTACAACGTCTGGAAGACGATTTCCGCATCCGATGCGTCGACCGTCGATCAACCGGTCCCCGCACCGACGCATTGAGCCACCGACGCCCACCTCATTCGGAAGCACATCCATGAATCATGAAAAAATTGAGAAGAACGTCGGCCTGCTCGGTGTACTCACGGCGATCGTGATTAGCATCGGGGGACTGGTTGAAATCGTACCTTTGTATTTCACCGGTCAGGTCGGTGAAGCAGCCCCTGGCGTGAAGCCCTACACGGCGCTGCAGCTCGAAGGCCGCGACATTTACCTGCGCGAGGGCTGTTACAACTGCCACTCGCAGATGATCCGTCCCATGCGCGCGGAAACCGAGCGCTACGGTCATTACTCCTTGGCCGGAGAATCTGTCTACGATCATCCGTTCCAATTTGGCTCGAAGCGAACCGGCCCGGACATTGCCCGCGTCGGTGGTCGCTACTCCGATGAGTGGCACCGTGCGCATTTGAATAACCCGCGCGACGTCGTGCCGGAGTCCAACATGCCGGGATTCCCGTGGTTAGCGACCACCCCGGTGGATCCCGATGGGACTGCCGCAAAAATGAGGGCGATGCGCACGGTCGGTGTTCCATATACCGATGAAGAGATCGCGGCTGCGCATGACAGCGTCGCCGGCCATACGGAGCAAGACGCGCTGATTGACTACCTTCAGTCTCTCGGCCTCGCAGCAAAAACCTGGAAGAACTGATCATGAGTTCAACCACCTACGGCTGGGTCGCCGGAATCTCGACCCTTATTTCGATGCTCGCCTTTATCGGCGTGGTCGCCTGGAGCTATAGCCGTCGGCGCGCGCCGGAATACAACCGAGCTGCGCAGATGCCGCTGGAAGAAGATATGAATATCAAATCTGGAGCGCAGCCATGAGCGGTTTCTGGAACCTATGGGTCGCGGGACTCGTCACCGCAAATATCGTTTTTCTCGCGTGGCTGCTCTACGCCACATCGACCGGTAAGAAAAGCGACCAGGCGGCCGGCCCAGAAACGACCGGACATACTTGGGACGGCGACCTAAAGGAATACAACAATCCCCTGCCGCGGTGGTGGTTGTTTGTATTTTATGGATCGATTGTCTTCGGCGTGCTGTACCTCACGCTTTTCCCCGGCTACGGGAACTTTAAAGGCCTGCTCGGCTGGTCCTCGACGGCTCAGTGGCAATCCCAGAAGGCGGATGCCGATGCGATCGTCGCGCGTGAGTTCGCGAAATTCGACGGCAAGTCGGTCGCGCAACTCTCGACTGACCCGAACGCTCTACGGATCGCGCGTAATTTGTTTGCCGCGAACTGCGCCGCCTGCCACGGTTCCGACGCCCACGGTGGGAAGGGATTCCCCAACCTCACCAATCCCAACCTGTCGTGGGGACGGAGCGAGGAGACCATACTGGCCACGATCACCGGCGGACGGCAGGGTGTGATGCCAGCCTGGAAGGATGCGTTGGGCGCCGATGGTGTGGCACAGGTGGCCAACTACGTTTACAGCCTCTCCGGGCGTACCGCGCCGGATCCCAAGGCTGCTGCAGCCGGCGCGGAGAAGTTTGCGACCCTGTGTGCCGCCTGCCACGGTGCGGACGGCAAGGGCAATGCGATGCTCGGGGCACCGAACCTCACGGATGAAATATGGATCTACGGCGGATCTCTCGCCACGATTGAGGAAACGGTTTCGAACGGCCGGCAGAACCGTATGCCTGCCTGGGGCGAATTGCTGGGCGAGCAAAAGGTAAAACTGCTGGCCGCGTACGTCTACAGCCTCGCGCCTCCACCGGCGGCGGCAGGTAACTGAGCCCATGACCATCCACCTTCCGACCGACGAGGTACCGAGCAAGGGCTGGAACAGAGTCGGCCGGGATGTGGCCATGGTGTTGTGGCCTTCGTTTCTGGCCGCCGCCGTCCAAACGATGGTCTTTTTCGCCATATTTGATCCGGTGTATCTCGGCGAGGGAACGGCACTTGCGGAGATCATCTCGAGCCACAACGCCGGATATGCATTGGGCTTTTTCTTTTTTTGGGCGTTCACTACCTTGGCGAGCGCTCTGACCGTCTATCTGGTGCGCACGGAAGCCGCCCAGTAGTCGATCCGCTAGGACATGCCATGACCGCCTCGGACGAATCCCACAGTAGCCCCGTTAAGGAAGAAGTCGTTTCCTTCTATGCGAAGCACGAGAAAATCCATCCACGGGAGGTCAGCGGACGGTTTTCCCGCTTGCGCCGGATCGCAGTGTTTGCCCTGCTCGGCCTTTTTTACCTCGTCCCATGGTTATCGTGGGATGGGCGGCAAGCGGTCCTGTTCGATTTGCCGGCGCGTAAATTCTACATTTGGGGACTCGTGCTTTGGCCCCAAGACTTCATCTTCCTGACGTGGCTGTTAGTCCTGCTCGGCCTGTCCCTCTTCTTCTTCACGGCGCTCGCCGGACGCCTATGGTGCGGCTACGCCTGCCCCCAGACAGTCTGGACGGAAGTCTTCCTGTGGATGGAGCGCTGGATCGAAGGCGACCGTAACAGGCGAATTAAGCTCGAGCGCGCCGGCTGGACGCCGGAAAAAATTCGGAAGAAGGTCGCCAAGCACGCCGTCTGGATTGCATTCTCACTTTGGACGGGAATCTCATTCGTTGGCTTCTTCGTCCCGATCGGCACTCTGATTCACGACGTCGCCCGTGGCGACGTCTCGGGTTGGCCGTTGTTTTGGACGTTGTTCTATGGCGGCGCGACCTATGCAAATGCCGGCTTCATGCGCGAGCAAGTCTGCAAATATATGTGCCCCTATGCGCGCTTCCAGAGCGCCATGTTTGATCGGGATACGTTGATCATTACCTATGATCAAAAGCGCGGTGAACCGCGTGGCGCCCGAGCTCGCGGCGGTGACCCTGCCCTACTGGGTTTGGGGGATTGCGTGGATTGCACGGTCTGCGTGCAAGTCTGTCCCACGGGGATCGACATTCGCAACGGCCTACAATATGAGTGTATCGCCTGTGCCGCCTGCATTGATGCGTGCGATACCGTGATGGACAAGGTGGGTTATCCGCGCGGACTCATTCGCTACACCACCCAGCACGCACTCGACGGACGCAAGACCCATATCTTCCGTGGTCGCACCCTCGTATACGCCTCCTTGTTGATGCTGATCTTCCTGGCGGGCGTCGTCGGTCTGATCCATCGAAAGACAGCGGATCTCGACATCATTCGTGACCGCAATGCGCTTTACCGGGAAACCAACAACGACGAGATTGAAAATGTCTATCTGCTTCGCATCCTGAACAAACAGATGCAGTCGCGGACCTTCTCGCTGGCCATCGAAGGCCTCGATTATGCTCGGATCGACGGCGGGTCACCCCATTGGCTCGTCAATGGAGGCGAGGTATACACCACCGCCATCCGAATCGACGTGCCGTCTGGCAAAATCCACGGGGGTCAGACGTTGCGTCTCGTGTTAATCGATGACTCGACCGGCAAGCGCTTGTTGGCTGAGAAGGCTCGATTCATTGCCCCTCCTTGAGAGCACTATGATTACTACCGATTCCGAGAGTCGCCGCCCGTGGCATCGCGAACCCTTCATGTGGTTGGTGGTCGGTATTCCGTTGCTAACGGTCGTTGCCGGCTTATCGACGGTGTATATCGCTCACAAACACAGCGACACCATCGTCTCCGACGAATTCCGTAAAGAAGGCCTGGCCATTCAACACGACCCGACGCGTGATCTCGCCGCAGCACGCATCGGCGCTCACGCACAGCTGGATATCGCGCCAGATCGCCTTCGGGTTCGCTTGAATCTGGCGAACGGGACGTCGCCGAGCAGCCTCGTCGCTGTTCTATCGCATGCAACGCGCGCGGAGCTTGATCGCCTGATTGTGCTGTCCCGAACCTCCGATGGAGCGTACGAGGCGCGATTTGAGGCGTTGGATGCCGGTCATTGGTATGTCGAGGTGTCGCCAAGTGATCGTAGTTGGCGTCTGCGCGGCAATTTCTCCACAATCCCTACACAATTGGAACTCATCCCCAGTCGGACGCCCTGAACGGCATGACCGCGTGCTTTCACTGCCAAGAGCCAGTACCCACTGGATTGGACCTCACGGCTGAGGTCGCTGGCGATGCAAAGCCGGTTTGCTGTCTCGGCTGCAAAGCGGCTGCCGAATTGATATCGGACGCCGGGCTGGCTGACTTCTACCGCTTTCGAACGGCCGCCGCACCGCGTCCCCAAGGATCGTCCGACGACGTCTGGTCGACCTACGACCGTCCGGAAGTTGCGACTCCGTTGCTCGGACATGAAGGCGACCTCTCGGTCGTGAATTTATTGATTGAAGACACCCGCTGTTCAGCCTGCAGCTGGCTCATCGGTGAACGGCTGCGGCGCCTTCCGGGGATTGCCCGAGCGGCAGTGAATCCGGCCACCGGCCGCGCCCAGGTTGCCTATGACAGCACCCGCGTCGGATTGGCAGAGATTTTGCGATCGGTCGCTTCGCTCGGTTACCGCCCCCATGTGCTCGGCGCCACCGACACGTTGGAGGTCGCGACCCGTGAGCGCCGAACGGCATTGAAGCGGTTGGCCGTCGCCGGCTTCGGCATGATGCAGGTCATGATGATCGCCACTGCGCTGTATGTCGGCGCGCGGCAAGGCATCGATCCCATCATTCGCGAGTACCTACGCATCACCTGCTTGGTCATCACCGGTCCCGTGCTCGTGTACGCGGGACGACCGTTTTTTGCGGGCGCTTGGGCCGCGTGGCGGAGCCGTCACTTGGGCATGGACGTGCCGGTCACCTTCGCGCTCGTACTCGCCTTCGGTGCGAGCGCCTGGAATACCCTTGCCCACCGCGGCGAGGTCTACTTCGACTCGGTCACGATGTTCGTGTTCTTGCTGCTGCTCGCACGCTACGTCGAGATGAGCGCCCGTCACCGCGCCGGATCAACCGGCGACGCACTGCTGAGGCTTGTACCCGCGACGGCATTACGCGTGCGGGCGGGATTGCGAGAACGGGTACCCATTGCCGCGCTGGTCGCCGACGATCGCATTATCGTTCCGGTCGGTGAGTGCTTTCCGGCCGATGGGACTGTGGTCGCCGGTCGTACCGAGACGGACGAGTCCATGCTCACCGGCGAGTCTCGACCGGTCGAAAAAAGGGAGGGCGCCACGGTCATCGCAGGCACCCTCAACGTCGGCGGTCCCGTGGAAGTTGCCTTATCGGCAGTCGGAACATCCACAGTATTGGCCGGCATCGTCCGGCTGCTGGAGCGCGCCCAGACGGAGCGCCCGCGCATTGCCCGCCTCGCGGACCGAGCGGCCACGTGGTTTGTCACTCGGGTACTCCTCGGTGCGTTGCTTGTCGCCGTGATCTGGCTCTGGATCGACCCCAGCCGAGCCTTCGAGGCCACGCTGGCGGTATTGGTGGTCACGTGCCCGTGTGCGCTGTCGTTGGCCACCCCAACCGTGGTCACTGCCGCCACGGCAGCACTCGCACGACAAGGACTCTTGATCACCCGCGCGGATGCGATCGAGTCGCTTGCGCAAGTGGATCACGTCCTCTTCGACAAGACCGGTACACTCACCGAAGGCAAGCCGCGGATCGAGAAGGTATGGCCGCTGCGCGGCACCGCGGAGGATGCACTGCGTATCGCCGCCGGCCTCGAACAGGTCTCCGAGCATCCTCTCGCCCAAGCGTTTGCGCAGATCCGAACCGACCAACGGGCGCAACGGGTCACGATTTTCCCGGGTGAGGGTCTTGAAGGCGTTCTCGACGGCCATCTCTGGCGTATCGGCACAAAGTCGTTTGTCGCGGCAATGGCCGGCGAACCGCCCACCGGAGCTGACGAAGCCTCGATCTATCTGGGCGGCGAAACCGGCTGGCAGGCCGCGTTTCAATTAGAGGACAGACTGCGTCCGGAAGCGGCGGCGAGCGTCCGGGAGCTCCAACAACTGGGCCTCACATGCCATATTGCGAGCGGCGACCAGATCGACGCGGTCGCACGGATTGCCGGCCAACTCGGGATTACGGACTGGCGCGCGCGGCAGATGCCTGACGAGAAGGTAGCGTTCGTGCACGGCTTGACCGCGCAAAATCATAAGGTGTTGGCCGTCGGCGATGGCATCAATGATGCCCCGGTGCTCGCGGCCGCCTCCGTCTCTGTCGCCTTGGGTACGGGGTCCGCACTGGCGCAGGCGACGGCGGACGTCGTGGTCCTCCGCGGCGACCTCGCCGCCTTGCCCGACGCCATTACCACCGCGCGGCGTGCGACACGCGTCATCCGTCAAAATCTTGCGTGGGCCACGTTGTACAACTTGGTCGCTCTGCCCATCGCGGCGCTTGGATGGATACCGCCATGGCTCGCGGCCATCGGCATGTCAGCGAGTTCTCTCTTGGTCGTCTTGAACGCGCTGCGTCTGACGCGTTCCACCAAGCCCGCCCATGCGGTGGGCGCACCCAGGGTAGCCTGCCCCGCATGACCATCATTTTCCTGCTGATCCCCTTGGGTCTCGTCTTGGTCGGTTTCGCGATTTGGGCTTTTTTTTGGGCCGTCGGTGACGGCCAATTCGACGACCTTGATTCGCCCGGTTGGTCGGTGGTCACGCACGACAGTGCTGCCGAACACCCACCGACGGCCGACCCGGGCCGTGACGAGCATGATTGACCCGGCGGGCTGGATTACGGCCGCGCTCGCCGGTCTGGGCGGCGCCGCCCATTGCGCGGCCATGTGCGGCCCTCTGACGTTGGCGCTCGGCAGCGGACCTCTCGCCGGGCGTAGCCATTCACTGGTCGCGGCCATCGGCTTCAACACAGGTCGCGTACTGGCCTATGTGCTCGCCGGATCCCTGGCGTTTCTCACACTCGGCGGCGCCGTTCACTCGGCAGGCATCGAGGGAATCGCTTTTGTGTTTCGGATTTTTGCGGCGAGCCTCGTCGGGCTCGTTGGCGCCGGACTGCTGGGGATGCCGATGCTATCGCGCTTGGAACGGGCAATGACGCCCGTCTGGTCACGGACGCGTGGCGTACTCGGGCCAGCGGTGCGCGGCGCGATGGCGGCACCTGAGTCGTTGCGACCGCTGCTTTTTGGACTCCTGTGGATATTGATGCCCTGCGGGCTGGTCTATTCCACGTTGTTAGTGGCGGCGACCCGAGAATCGCTCGCGGAGGCGATCCTCGTCACCGGCGCCTTTGCCCTCGGCACGCTGCCGGCGGTGCTCGGGTTGTCGCTGGCCGGCGCTCGGATCGGACAATGGCTACAGCGCCGCCCGACTCGACGCGTGCTGGGCCTCTTGCTCATCGCAGCGGCCATTGCCAGCGTGAGCGTCGCCGTCTACCACCACGGGATGACCGGCGGTGGCGAGCATGCGCACCACCACATGTCCGGAATCCTCGGAACGGATTCCGATGCGTTGCCTCGGCGGGGGGGAACACCTACACTCCCCGTCATGGGCCAAATCGCCGCGTGGTGGGCGTAGCCATCTTTTTTTCTTGTTTTTTGAGGGTCTGAACCGTGGGTAGAGAGTACGAACCGGTCGTGGGTAATTGGTATCGCGATCTGGACGAAAAGGAGTCCTTCCTGGTGCTCTCCGTCGACGAAGATGCCGAAATGATCGAAATCCAGCATGTCGACGGCGACATTGAGGAAATCGACCTCGATACGTGGGCGGAACTCGACCTGGATCCGACCGACGAGCCGGAAGGCTGGTCGGGCTCGGAAAGCGACGATGATGATGACGATGATTGGGACGAGGACGAGGAAGACGACGAGGACGATGACTGGGACGACGAAGACGACGAGGACGATGACGACGACGATTTCGACGATCGCGACGACTACTGACCGCGTCGGATTGCGCCCGGATGAGCCGGGCGCTCGGAGGGGCAATGACCGCGCATTCCGTGAAATCTCGGATTAACGCCGTCCAAGAGCTTGAGGCTCTGTTGGATGCGGCGGTCGATGCGGTCATTGTGATCGATCACAGCAGTGTCATTCTCACGTTTAACCGGGCAGCCGAACGACTCTTCGGCTATCAGCAGCACGAGGTGATCGGGCACAACATTGCGATGTTGATGCCTGAGCCGTATCAAAGCGCTCACGCCAGTTACGTCTCCTCGTATCTTGAGACGGGGCGCGCACGAATCATCGGCATCGGTCGCGAGATTTCAGCGAAACGTCGCGACGGCTCGGTGTTCCCGGCCGCCTTGTCAGTCGGTCAAATTCGGGGCGTCAACCCTCCCCGTTTCGTCGGCTTCATCCAAGACTTTACCCTCCGCAAAGCGGCTATCGAAGCGTTACGGTGTGAGCGCGATCGGGCTCAAACCTATTTGGACGTCGCGGAGGTCATGCTGTTGGCGCTCGATGCGCTCGGCACGGTCACGATGATTAATCGCAAGGGTCAAGAGATCCTTGGTTATACGGAACAGGAACTGATCGGAGCGGATTGGTTCGAGTTATGCGTTCCGGAGGATTGCCGTGCCGAGCGCAGGGCACGCTTTGCCCAGGAACTGCAGTTCGCGCCATCGACGCAGACAGAATCCCACGCACCGATTGTCACTCGCGATGGCCAACGCAGGCTCATTGCGTGGCGGTCAACGCCCTTGCAATCCGATCGCGGAACGTCCGTGGGGTGCTTGGCATCGGGCGAGGACATTACGGAGCGCGCGGCCGCGGAGGCAGCCCTGCGGCAGAGTGAAGCCCTCTTACGGAGCGCTCAGAGCATTGCGCATCTGGGCAATTACGAGATTGTGCATCCCGACGGCCCGATCACGTGGTCCGACGAACTATTCCGTCTCTTGGGACTGGATCCTAGCCAAGGACCGATCGGCATTCTCGAGTTTGCTGAGCGCTTCGTGCACCCCGATGACCTCGGGATTTTTAATGCGGCGTGGTCTCAGGCCTATGCGAATCACAAGCGCTTTGATCTTGAATTCCGCATCCGCCGGACCGATGGCCAAATCCGTTACATTCACTCCAAGGGCAAAATAGACCCACACCCCGCCGGACAGTTGGTCACGGGCACCCTTCATGATGTGACCGACCGGAAATTGGCCGAGCACGAGGCGCGCGTGGGTCAAGAACGGCTGACCCATGTTGCCCGACTCTCCACCATGGGGGAGATGGCGACGGGCTTGGCGCACGAGATCAATCAACCGCTGACCGCGATTGCAACGTATGCGCAAGCGGCCGTACGCATGATGGATGCCCCAGGCGGCGCGGACGCCGCGGACTTACGCGATGCGCTCGTCCAAATCGTCAATCAGTCATTGCGGGCCGGCGAAGTGATCCGTCGTTTGCGCGCGTTCGTTAAAACGCGCACAGCGCATTCCGAACAATTGGAAGTGAACCGATTGGTCGAAGATATCCGCATTCTTGCCGTACCGGATGCTCGCGTGAACGACGTGCGCCTCGTACTGCAACTGGATCCGCAGTCGCCGGTGATCGCAGGCGATCCGGTGCAACTCCAACAAGTGCTTCTGAATTTGATCCGCAATGCGATTGATGCCACGTGCGAACATCCGGGCGCGCTGCGCGAACTCACCATTTCGACCCGTCCACTGGGCGACGGCGTGGAAGTGGCTGTCATCGATCACGCCGGCGGCATCACCGACGCCGTTGCCCAGAACCTGTTTAACCCGTTCTACACAACCAAAGAGACGGGTACGGGACTGGGTTTGGCCATTTCTCGCTCCATCATCACCGCGCATAGGGGTAAACTGGGATATCGCCCGACCCCCGGTGGCGGTACTACTTTCTTTTTCACTCTGCCGCAACTCGTGGGAGTCTGATGATGAAGGACAAGCCCTCTACCGTTTTCGTAGTCGATGATGACGATGCAGTCCGTACCTCACTGCGCTTGCTGCTGAAGTCCGTCGGCTTACCCGTCGAGACGTACGCCTCCGCCCAAGAATTCCTCGATGCGTTCGATGCCGAACGCGCCGGATGCCTTGTTCTGGACATTCGTATGCCCGGCATGAGCGGTCTGGAGTTGCAGCAGAAATTGAACGAACTGAACGCCATCGTGCCGATCGTGTTCATCACAGGACACGGTGACGTGCCGATGGCGGTCGAAGCCATGCAGCACGGCGCCGTGGATTTCATCCAGAAGCCGTTCCGCGATCAGGACTTGATTGATCGCATTAATCAGGCGCTGGAGAAAGATCGCGAAAATCGCGATGGGCTGCGCGAGCGCGACGTTATCCGACGCCGAATCGGCCAACTGACTCCGCGCGAGCGCGAGGTGTTGGAACTGGTCACCAAGGGCAAAGCCAACAAAGTCATTGCCGGTGACCTTGATGTCAGCCAACGCACCGTCGAAATTCATCGCGCCCGCGTGATGGAAAAAATGGGCGCGTCATCCTTGGCCCATCTGGTCCGCATGGTCATTGAAGCGGATCGCGTCGCGCCTTAAGCACCCACCGGACGGCGGAGCACGACTCGGTGTCGACTCCGCCGGCGGTCTGCGCACGGTGACGACTTAGCGCCACTCCGCGCGCGGATCAAACGTAAATCGCCGGGACATCTCTTCGTAGAACGCGCGCGCATCTGCCGTTTCAGCCGGAGGGGTGGTGATGCGCAACACCACGTATTGATCGCCGGGCGGGTCTCCCGGCAATCCACGCCCGCGTAGACGCATTTTCTGGCCTGCCTTCGCGCCTGCCGGAATTTTCAGCTCCACCGGGCCCGCCAACGTCGGCGTCGACACCGTGGCACCGAGCGCAGCCTCCCACGGCGCGAGCGGTAGATCCAGCGTGAGATCCCGACCGTCGAGCCGGAACAGCCGATGCGGCAGCAGCGCGACTTCCAGCAGTAAAGACCCCGGCCCCGCCGGTCCGGGGGCACCCTGACCACTCAAGCGAATGACCTGCCCTGCCGTCACGCCCTCGGGCACCGTCACCCGTAGGGTCTTTTCGGTCCCATCGCTGCTGCGCAGGCGCACCTCGCGGACCACGCCGGAATACGCCTCCTCCAGCGTCAGTTCCAGTGTCGCGCGCGTATCCTCCCCTCGGGCCGCTGCACGCCGGCGCGGGCCGGCACCGGCCCGGGCGAACGGGTCACCGGCGCCAAAGAGACTCGAGAAGAAGTCACTGAATCCCGCTTCGGTCTCCGGATCGCCGTGATGAAATCCGCGCTGCTGCCAACCGGGTGGTGGCCGAAACTGCTGACCTCGACCGTACTGGCTACCCAATTGGTCGTAGGCCGTCCGCTTCTCGGGATCCTTCAGCACTTCATAGGCCTCTTGGACCTCCTTGAAGTGCGCTTCGGCGTTCTTTTCCTTGGAAACGTCGGGATGATACTTACGGGCGAGTTTTCGATACGCGCGCTTAATCTCCTCCGCAGTAGCGGACCGAGAGACTTCGAGCACTTTGTAGTAATCGCGGTATTCCATGGATCGAACCGTCACTCCAATAGCGCCTGCATGGCGATTCGTGGCTGAATTTCAAGACATCCAGCCGATTGCCGATCAACCACTTACAGTGGAACAGTGAGCCCTCTCGACGCAATACCCACGGACTGACCAAAATCGCGCGCGATACGGTCCGCCAACGCCGTGGACGCCGCCGGTTCGCCGTGGACGAGCCATGTCTGGGGCATCCGCTCAAACCCGTGTAACCAGTCAATCAAGGCCGCCTGATCGGCATGGGCGGAAAATCCACCGAGCGTGGCCACCTCGGCGTGGACCGGGATTCGCGCTCCGTCGATGTAGACCTCCCGCGCGCGATCAACCAGTTGGCGACCCAGCGTACCCTGAGCCTGAAACCCCGTGAAAAGTACGGTGGTGTGCGGGTTCGGCAGATGGTGACGCAAATGATGCCGGATCCGGCCACCGTCGCACATGCCGCTGGCCGAGATGATGACGGCACCGCCGCTGACACGATTTAAGGCCATCGACTCACTGACCGAGCGAGTAAACCGCACATGACACCGACTGCCCCGTTGCTGCACAGCCCGATACAGGGCCGTGGCCTCGTCCCCGTAGAGTTCTTGGTGGCGTCGCGTCAGCTCCGTGACCTCGGTCGCCAACGGCGAGTCCACGAAGACCTCAAGGGGAGGTAACCGACCTTCAAAGGTCAGACGCTCAAACCAATAGAGGAGTTCTTGGGTTCGGCCTACCGCAAATGCCGGAACGACCACATTGCCGTGCTTGCCTTCCAAGGTTCGCGACACGACAGCCACCAACTCATCCACTGTCGCCGTCAAGGACTTGTGTTGTCGGTCACCGTAGGTGGATTCGAGCAGCAAGATATCCGCATGGGCCAGCCGCTCGGCGTCGCGCAAGACGAGCCGGCCTGGCTGACCCAGATCGCCGCTGAACACGAGCGTTCTGGCGGTCTCCGGGGCACCGTAGGCCAATTCGACGATCGCAGCACCCAGGATGTGCCCGGCTTCGTGGAGTCGGACACGCACATCCGACCCCACGCGGTGCCAGTCGCCGTACGGTACGGGCGTAAAGTGCGGCAGTAATGCTTCGACGTCCTCGAGCGTGTACAGAGGCGGCTCGGCTGCGCGCCCGCGTCTCTGATGCCTTTCAAAATCAGCAAGTTGCAAATGCGCACTGTCTTTAAGAAGCAGCGCGGCCAACTCGATCGTCGCCGGCGTCGCGTAAACTCGGCCGCGAAAACCCTCGTGGAGCAGCCGCGGCAGGAGCCCACAATGATCGATGTGGGCGTGCGAAAGAACCACCGCATCCAAATGACGCGGCTCGACGGCCATCGGTGCATGGTTGTCGAGATAGGCCTGATGACCGCCCTGATACATCCCACAATCGAGAAGGAGGCGCGTCGTCCCCGTCTCGATGAGGTGTCGGGATCCCGTCACGGTGCCAGCGGCACCCAAAAAGGTCAGTTGCATGGGATTCTCCGTTCTAGGCTCTGCGAGGGTGACCGGGGCCCAAACGCCGCATTAAGCACACTTCATCGTGGTGCCCCGGCAAAAAGTGGCTCAAGGAGCGGGTCGTCGCTATCATTAACGTTTGTTTTCCTGAGAGTTACGCCACATGCGCGGCGATCTAAACCGGGGCCGACCGGGGCGTGGCTTTCTGCTCCTTCTGCTCGCGTTTGGCGTCGCCACACTCGGCTTGCTCGGTGTACGCCCGCTGTTCAACCCCGACGAGGGTCGCTACGTCGACATTCCGGCGGAGATGCTGGCGAGCCATGACTGGGTTCTGCCACACCTCAACGGTCTCGCCTATCTGGAGAAACCACCGCTTCAGTACTGGCTCAGCGCGGCCTCGCTCGGCCTGTTCGGCCACAACGAGTGGGCTGGACGCCTGGTCAGCGCATTGGCAGCGCTCCTCGGCGTTGCGATCGTCGTGCGCTTAGGTCGCCGACTGTACGACCCGCGGCGTGCGCTTTTTGCGGGGGCTATGACCGCCAGCATGCTGCTGTTCGTGCTCATGGCGCAGCTGACCACGCTGGATATGCTGCTCAGCACCGGCTTGCTGATCGCGATCGCCGCGTTTTGCTTGGCGCACGTCGACCGTGAGACAGCGCCCGCATCGACACGGCGATGGATGTTGGTCTGCTGGGCGGCCATGGGCGCCGCGACGCTGACCAAGGGCTTGATCGGGCTCGTGTTGCCCGGCAGCGTGCTCGTGCTCTACACCCTGTTTCAGCGCGACTGGACCGCATGGCGCCATTTGCACCTCGGCAAAGGGCTGCTGCTCTACGCGGCAATCGTGGTGCCTTGGTTCGTGCTCGTCGAGCGCGCCTACCCCGGTGCGTTCGACTTTTTGATCATCCGTGAGCACTTTCAGCGTTACCTCACGAAAATGCACGATCGCTACGAGCCGTGGTGGTTCTTCGTCGAAATTATTGCCGCCGGCTCATTGCCGTGGTTGCCGCAAGTCGCGATGGCGTATGTGCGTGGCTGGCGCGCCGAGGCCCCGCGCGGGCGATTCGATGCCGGACGCGTACTCTGGGTGGCTGCCGTCTTCATCGTGGCCTTCTATTCCGCCTCCGACTCCAAATTGGCCCCCTATGTGTTGCCGGTACTGCCGGTGTTGGCATTGCTCGGCTCGACCACCGACGGGTGCGGCGAACGACTCCTCGCCTGGAACGGTCGTCTGTTAGTCCTCCTCGGTATCGCTTGTTTGATCGCGGCGGCCATGGCGGGGCACCATGAAACGCGCCCCATGCAAAGTTGGCGCATCGCGCAGTTGGTTCCGTGGTTTATCGGCGTGGGCGCCCTGTACGTCGCCGGTGGCCTCATCACACTGCGCGCGTGCGCGCGTACGCATTTCGATGCCGCGCGTCTCGCGGTTGCGACCACTGGCTTCACGGTCGTGATGGTGCTCGCTACCGGCGCATTCACGTCGATCGCAACGTTGTATTCGATCAAGCCGCTGTTGAGCCGAGTCGGCCCATTGGATGCAGAGGCCACCATTTATACGGTGCGCGACTACGACTGGACGCTACCCTTCTATGTGGGCCATCCGGTCGTCCCGGTCGTCTACACGGGTGAATTGGAGATGGGCCTGAGAGCAGCGCCCGAGCGAGGCCTGCCGTCGGTGGCGGATTTCGAGGCGGTCTGGCGTCGCGCAGGGGATGCAGCGGATACGCCGATGTACGCATTGATCCGAACCGAGGACTACCCGCAATTCCTTGCAGACGGCTTGCCCATGCGCGAACTTGCGCGGGACTTTGATCACGTGTTTGTCAGTCGGTGGTAACGCTATGAATCAACCTTTTCTGCCCTTTACGCGCCCCTCCATCGACGACGAGACCATCGCCGAGGTCGTGGCGGTTCTCAAAGGCGGTTGGATCACCACCGGCCCCCGTGTCGCGGCATTGGAAAACGCGTTATCCGACTACCTCGGCGGGCGCACCGTTCGCACCATGACCTCCGCGACCGGCGGCATGGAAATGGCGCTCAAGGCGATGGGGGTCGGGCCTGGCGATGAGGTGGTTGTGCCGGCGATGACGTTCGCGGCCTCCGCCAATGTCGTGGAGCGCCTGGGCGCTCGGGCCGTCTTTGTCGACGTCGAACTGCGCTCCCGGAACGCGACGGCTGCCGCGATGGAGGCGGCCATCGGCCCGAAGACCAAGGCGCTGATGCCGGTGCACTTCTCCGGGCTCGCGGTGGATATGGACGGCGTACTGGAGGTGGCGGCGCGCCACGGCCTACGCGTGCTGGAAGATGCTGCTCACGCGATCGGCACCCGTTACAAGGGTCGCCTCATCGGCAGCTTCGGCGACGTGGCGAGCTTCAGCTTCCACGCCAACAAGAACATGACGACGGTTGAGGGTGGCGCACTGTCGTTCGCGGATGCGTCGCTCACGACCCCTCTGGAGCGCGAGCGATTCCACGGCATCGTTAAAGACGCCGCGGGCAATATTGATATCGAAACGGCCGGTGGGAAATACAATCTGACCGACGTGGCGGCGGCCGTGGGGCTCGGCCAATTGCGCCGGCTCGAGGACTTCAACCGGCGCCGGGGCGAGCTCGCCGCTCGCTACGAGGCCCGCCTCGCACCGCACGTCCCCGCCGAGCAATTGCCGCTGCCGGGCGACGGTCATAGCTGGCACATGTACCCGTTCTTATTGCCGCTGCGCGAACTCGGTCAAAGCCGCGATGCGATCGTCGCGCGTATGCGCGAACAAGGTATCGGCCTTGGCATTCATTACCCGTGCGTTCCGGGCATGACCTACTATCGCGGTCGCGGCTGGAACCCTGATGATTTCCCGAATGCGGCGCGTATTGGCGCCGAAACGGTGACTCTGCCGCTGTTTCCGGCGATGGCCGACCACGATGTCGACCGCGTCTGCGACGCTCTGCTTGAACTCTTGCCGCGCTGAGGCTCAATACCGTGACTGCACCCACCTTGTCCGTCGTCATTCCGGTCTACAACGAAGAAGCCGTACTGCCTCAGTTGTTTGATCGGCTCTATCCGGCATTGGACGCGTTGGGCCGTCCGTACGAGGTCGTCTTCGTGAACGACGGCAGTCGCGATAATTCCGTCGCGCTGCTGCGCGAGCAGTATCAGCGCCGCCCCCACGAAACCCGTGTCGTCCTGCTGCAGGTCAACTTCGGTCAGCATGCGGCGATCCTCGCGGGCTTTGCCCGTTCACGCGGTGCCTACGTGGTGACGTTGGATGCCGATTTGCAAAATCCGCCGGAAGAAGTCGGCCGGTTGTTGGTCAAACTCGAAGAGGGGTATGACTACGTCGGCACGTGGCGCGCGAAGCGGCAGGACAATTGGTTTCGTAAGTATGCGTCGCGCGTGGTCAATGTCGTGCGCGCGAAGCTCACCGGCATCCGCATGGCCGACCACGGCTGCATGCTGCGCGGTTACGCCCGACCGGTGATCGATGCGATCAATTCGACCCGCGAAAACGTCACGTTTAT